>Ga0208938_1000496_pt1 | contig 29354 bp, 28 predicted proteins | sample AD_UKC125_MetaG_FD_184434 | JGI IMG/M metagenome (GOLD analysis project Ga0208938, IMG submission 184434) | Active sludge microbial communities of municipal wastewater-treating anaerobic digesters from USA - AD_UKC125_MetaG (SPAdes) (version 2) | ecosystem: Engineered > Bioreactor > Anaerobic >...
CGCGCAGCGCGAGCCAAGCTCATGGGCCTGCTGTGACGGCTGGTGCCCGATGTGACCGATGGGGCACAATGAGCCCAGCGTGACGGTGCCACGCAGGTCGGGCACCGCCGCGTTGAAGAGGAGCATCACGCGAGAGCGTGGAGCAAGAGCACGACTGTCGGTGCAGTCGGCGAGGCGTTGGGGAAGACGTCACTCGCACGACAAGGAGCACCGGATGTCTGTCACTGCGCCACGCGCCGCGACGCGCGGGGTCGTGTTCATCCACTCGGCCCCGACGTCGTTGTGCCCGCATATCACTTGGTCGCTGGAAACGCTCTTCGATCAGCAACTACACCTGGACTGGGCGCCGCAACCCGCCGGTCCGCGGCTGCAGCGGGCCGAGGTCGCCTGGACCGGACCGGCCGGCACGGGAGCGCGGGTCGCCACGGCCCTGCGCACCTGGAAGCAGGTCCGCTACGAAGTCACCGAAGACCCGTCGCCGGGCGTCGACGGATCGCGCTGGTCGCACACCCCTTCATTGGGGGTTCACCACACCTGGACCAGCGCCGCCGGCGATGCCGTGGTCAACGAGGACCGGCTGCGCGAGGCATTGGCTGCCCACCTCGGGGATCCGATCGGCCTGCGGGACGCGCTGGACGAGTTGCTCGGCACGGCCTGGGATCGCGAGTTGGAGGTCTTCCGGTATGCCGGTGACGGAGCTCCCGTCAGATGGCTGCACAAGGTGGGTTGATCCGGCGCGCGGACCGACCGGCATACATCGGGGCTGTTCGAGTCAGGTGACTCGAACAGCCCCGATGGACGTGTTACCGCTCAGACGGTGCGGAAGGCCAGCGCCACGTTGTGCCCCCCGAATCCGAACGAGTTGTCCAGCGCCAGCAACTCCCCGGCGGGTAGCTGGCGGTGCGCGCCACGCACGACATCCAACCCGACCTCGGGGTCGAGATCGACGAGGTTGATCGTCGCCGGAGCCAGCCGGTGGTGGAGCGCAAGGATGGTGAAGATCGCCTCCAAGGCGCCCGCCGCCCCGAGCAGGTGGCCGGTCATCGACTTGGTCGCACTCACCGGGATCGACCCGGCGAGATCCCCGAAGGCGCGTCGGATGGCGTTGGCCTCGGCGACGTCACCGACCGGGGTCGAGGTGGCGTGGGCGTTGATGTGGGCGATGTCGGCCGGGGAGGCCCCGGCTGTGGTGATGGCCTCGAGCATGGCCCGCGCCGCCCCGGACCCTTCCGGCTCGGGAGCGGTGATGTGGTGCGCGTCGGCGGACATGCCGACGCCGGCCAGCTCTGCGTAGATGCGAGCCCCACGGGCCCGCGCGTGTTCCTCGGATTCCAGGACGATGACGGCCGCACCCTCGCCCAAGACGAAGCCGTCTCGCGAGATGTCATAGGGCCGCGAAGCGCCCTCCGGGTCGTCGTTGCGCGTGGACAGGGCCTGCATTGCGGCGAACCCCGCGATCGGCATGGGGTGCATCGCGGCCTCGGTGCCGCCGGCGACCACGACGTCGGCGCGGCCGCTGCGGATGAGCTGCACGGCATACCCCATGGCTTCTGCGCCGGACGCGCAAGCGCTGACTGGGGTGTGCGAGCCAGCCCGGGCCGAGAGCTCCAGGGAGATCGCCGCCGCCGGTCCGTTGGGCATGAGCATGGGCACCGCGAGCGGGTAGACGCGGCGAGGTCCCTTCTCTCGCAACGTGTCCCACTGATTGAGCAGCGTGTGCACCCCGCCGATGCCCGATCCGACCGCGACCGCGAGTCGCTCCGGCTCGATGTCCGGCGAGCCCGCGTCGGCCCAGGCCTCGCGGGCGGCGATGAGGGCGTACTGCGAGGACGGGTCCAGCCGGCGGGTCTCGACCTTGGCGAGCACCTGGTCGGGCGGCGTGTGCAGCTGTGCGGCGAAGGTCACCGGCAGTTCGTACTGGGCGACCCAGTCGAACTCCAGGCGGCGCGCGCCGGAACGCCCGGCGAGGATGGCGTCCCACGTGTCCGCGACGGTGCCACCGACGGGGGTCGTGGCGCCCATTCCGGTCACGACGACGCGGGTGGCGCTGGGGGAGGTCATGCGGGCTCCTTCAGGGCAGAGCGAGCGGGTCGTGCAGGAGGGGCGAAGCGGCTGCGGTATGCCGTGCCGCACGCAGGTGGCACGGCATACCGCTGGTGTCGGGGCAGGTCAGCCCTGCGCGCCGGCGATGAAGGTGACTGCGTCGCGGACCGTCTTGAGGTTCTTGACCTCGTCGTCGGGGATGCGGACGCCGAAGCGCTCCTCGGCATTGACGACGATCGTCATCATCGACAGCGAGTCGATGTCGAGGTCGTCGGTGAAGGACTTGTCCAGCTCGACCTCGGCGGTGTCGATGCCGGTCTCCTCGTTGACGATCTCGGCCAGGCCTTCGAGGATCTCGGATTCGCTTGCCATGGGGTTCTCCTTCTACGGATGGGGGTGGTCCAGGGGTGAGGCTCCCGAATGACCCGTCGGGACGCGGGAATCGGTGGCGGTCAGGGCAGGACGATGACCTGCGCGGCATACACCAGGCCGGCGCCGAAGCCGATCTGGAGGGCGAGCCCACCGTGCGGGATCTCGCCCTCACGGAGCATGCGTTCGGTCGCGAGGGGGATCGAAGCAGCCGAGGTGTTGGCGGTCTCGACGATGTCGCGGGCAACCGGGATGTCCCCCGGGAGCTTGAGTTGCTTGACCATCGCGTCGATGATCCGCATGTTGGCCTGGTGAGGCAGGAAGGCGTCGAGATCTGATGCCGTGATTCCTGCGGCGTCGATGGCGCGTTGCGCGACGGGGGCCATCCCCCAGACCGCCCAGCGGAAGACCGACTGACCCTGCATGCCGATCGACGGGAAGGCCAAGCCCTGGTCGCGCACCTCCAGCCACGACTCGTTCTGCTTGATGGTCTCCCACTGCGAGCCGTCCGATCCCCACACGGTGGGGCCGATGCCGGGGGTGTCGGAGGGGCCGACGACGGCCGCACCCGCACCGTCGGCGAAGATGAACGCCGTCGAGCGGTCGGTCGGGTCGGTGAAGTCGGAGAGCTTCTCCACGCCGATGACCAGGACGAACCCCGCGCTGCCGCCGCGGACCATGTCGTTGGCCAGCGAGATTCCGTGGCAGTAGCCCGCGCAGGCGGCCGAGATGTCGAAGGCGACGCAGCGCAGGCCGAGGGCGTCGGCGACGATCGGTGCGGCCGCTGGCGTTTGGTAGGGGTGACTCACCGTCGAGACGATGACCGCCTCGATCTGGTCGAGCCGGATGCCGGCCGCGGCCACGGCCTCGCGCGCCGCGGCGACCGACATCGTCACGACAGTCTCGTCGGGTCCGGCCCAGCGGCGGGACTTGATGCCGGAGCGTTCCTGGATCCACTCGTCGGAGGAGTCGATCGCCTCGACGATCTCCGCGTTGGGCACGACGCGCTCCGGGCGGTAGCCGCCGACGCCCCAGATGCGCGCGTGTCGCGCGCCGGCCGCACCGGTGAGAATGCCGGTGCCCTTGGGTGCTGCTGCCGGGCTCATGCGTGGCTCCCGCGGGCCTGGTCGGTGCTCTGGTCGGTGCTCTGGTCGGTGCCGTCCTCGCGGTGCGGCCGGATCGTCGGGCCGAAGCGCAGGATCGGCTGCCCGGGGCTGACCTCGTCGCCATTGCCGACCAGCCAATCGCCCATGACACCGTGGTGCGCGGCCGTGACGTGATGGGTGTCGTAGGCACCCTCGACATGGGCGAGAACCTCGCCGGCTGAGACCTCGTCGCCGGGCGCCACCGAACTGAAGCTCACCCGGCCCTTGGTCGGGGCCACACCGAGGGTCCACTGCACTTCGCGTGCGTGGTCGTTGCCGCCGTGATCGGCGATTATCCGGAAGGCTTCGTCGAGTTGGTCGGGGGTGTTGAGGGTGAGGATCTCGACGCCGGGCATGGCGCGCTTGGCCAACCCGGATAGCGTGCCGGCCGGTGGCACTTCGATGAGTCCGGTGACGCCCATCTCCGACAGGGTGGCCATGCACAAGTCCCAGCGGACCGGAGCACTGACCTGTGTGACGAGTCGCTCGAGGACATCCCGTCCGGCATGGATGATGTGGCCGTCGCGGTTGGACACCAGCCGTGCGTGCGCCTCGTGGGTCGTCATCGCCTTGGCATAGGCACCCAGCCGTGCGGTGGCGGGAGCCATATGGGCGGTGTGGAAGGCGCCTGCGACCTGCAGTGGGACGATCCGCGTCTTGGCCGGGGGGTCGGCAGCCAGAGCCGCCAACTGTTCCAGCGTGCCGGCAGCGACGACCTGGCCGACCCCGTTCATATTCGCGGGGGTCAGGTCGTGTCTGGTCAGCGCGTCGAGCACCTCGGCCGGGTCGCCACCGAGCACGGCGGACATCCCGGTCGGGGTGATGGCGCCGGCTGCGGCCATCTCGCGGCCGCGCTCGCGGACGAAGACCAGCGCCTGCTCGGCGGTGATGACGCCCGTTGCCGCGGCCGCGGTGATCTCGCCGACCGAGTGGCCGGCGCCGACCGAGACCTGGCGGAAGCCGTCTGCGGGGCGGGGGAAGATCGAGAGCAGCGAGCACAGGCCGGCGGCGACGATGAGCGGCTGAGCCACCGCCGTATCCCGCAGCGTGTCGGCATCGGCGGTCGTGCCGTAGGACACCAGGTCCATGTTCGCGACGGTGGAGAACCACTCCATCCGGTCACGGAACGACGGCAGTTCCAGCCAGGGGGAGAGGAAGCCGGGCTTCTGGGAGCCTTGGCCGGGGCAGAGGACAGCGAGCACGTTCACCACTGTGTCATCCCTGCGTGACCATCCTGTGACCCCGATCCGGCCAAGGTTGCCGGGTCGCACTTTGGAGGTTTCCTACAAAAGAGCGCCTACGGTCACCGAACTGCTGCGAGGGCGAGCGCCAGCCGGACGGCATACCCGTCTCTCGGGTGCGCGAGGTCGTACCCGGTCAGCTCGGCGATGCGTCCGATCCGGTAGCGCACCGTGTTGGGGTGGACGAAGAGCACCCGCGCGGTGGCCTCCAACCCGCCGACCTCGAGGAAGCTCTCTGCCGTGTGCAGCAGGGTTGCGTTGGCGCGCAACGGGTTCGCGATGCGGTCCACGAGTTGGCGCCGGGCGCGGTCGTCGCCGACGAGGACCCGCTCGGGCAACAACTCGTCGGCGAGCACCGGCCGGGGTGCCTGGGGCCAGCCCGGAGCAGCGGAGAGCCCGTTGAGCGCGGCCCGGGCCGACCGACCCGCAGCGAACAGGTGGGGCACGGTGGGACCGACGACGATGGGGCCCTCGCCGAACTCGCCGGCGAGGGCCGCTGCCGCCTTGTGGGCATCGGTCGTGCCGCCGAGGATGACCACCAGGCGTCGGCGTTGCACGGCGGCCAGAGCCTCGGCCCCGATCCGTCGCGCCGCTCGGCGGATCGATTCACCCGTGTATGCCGTTGCGCCAGTGGGCGTTCGGCCCGCCACGACGGTGACGTGGGCGACCGATCCCCAACCCAAGGCAGTGGCGCGCGACTGCATCGAGTCGTCGGCTTCCCCCCGCAGGACCGCATCGACGACGAGTGCCTCGAGCCGGGCATCCCAGGCTCCACGCGACTCTGCGGCTTGCGCATAGACCTGCGCAGCCGCGAAGGCGATCTCGCGGGAGTAGCGCAACACGGCCTCGCGCAGCCCCTGAGCCTCGTCAGCCGACCCCAACCCGTCGACCTCGTCCTCGACGACCGACACGGTGGCGCGAATGAGATCGAGGGTCTGGCTGAGCGTGATCGAGGCGGTGAGTTCCCGTGGGGCAGTGCCGAAGACGTCGGCGGTCACCGGCGGCGCATCCTCGCCCTCGGCCCTCAGCCAGGCGATGAAGGCGGCGATACCGGCCTGGGCCACCAGTCCGACCCAGGAGCGCTGTTGGGCAGGCAGCGCAAGAAACCACGAGTAGTCACGCTCCACCCGCCGCAGCGCAGTTGTTGCCAGCGGGCCAGCGGCGCGTTCCAGCAGCCCCAGCATCTCGGGGCTGGGGCGGCGCCGCGGCGTCGGACTCACCCCCGTGAGTCTAGTGACCCGGTTTTGTATGCCGTCCACAACCGCGGCAGCCCGGGCCGAACTGGACGGGTCACGCAGGCCCGGGCCGAACCGAAACCAGGGACCGAGCTCAGTCGGTGCCGGCCTCCATGGCGGCCCGGTCGAGAGTCTCGACCTCACCGTCGTCGATCACCTCGGGGTTGGCCGCAATGGATGCGGCGCCGCCGGGCTCGAGCCGGCCGATGAGCTCGGCGTGACCGCCGAGGAGCTGGCCTTGCGCGGCATACAGCTCGAGCTTGGATCGCGTGTCGGCGATGTCGAGGTTGCGCATGGTGAGCTGACCGATCCGGTCGATCGGTCCGAAGGCGGCGTCCTCGGTGCGCTCCATCGACAGCTTGTCCGGGTGATAAGAGAAGCCCGGGCCGCGGGTGTCGATGATGGAGTAGTCGTCGCCGCGGCGCAGCCGCAGAGTGACCTGGCCGGTCACGGCCGAGGCGACCCAGCGCTGCAGCGATTCGCGCAGCATGAGGGACTGCGGGTCGAACCAGCGCCCTTCGTAGAGCAACCGTCCGAGCCGGCGTCCTTCGGCGTGGTAGTTGGCGATGGTGTCCTCGTTGTGGATCGCCGAGAGCAGCCGCTCATAGGCGATGAACAACAGGGCCATGCCGGGGGCCTCGTAGATGCCGCGGCTCTTGGCCTCGATGATGCGGTTCTCGATCTGGTCGGCCATGCCCAGGCCGTGGCGACCGCCCACGGCGTTGGCCTCCATGACCAGGCCAACCGGGTCTGCGGCGAAGTCGCGCCCGTTGATGGCGACCGGCCGACCCTGGACGAACTCGATCGTCACGTCTTCGCTGTCGATGACGACGGACGGGTCCCAGAACTTGACCCCCATGATCGGTTCGACGATCTCGATCGAGGTGTCCAGGTGCTCGAGGCGTTTGGCTTCGTGGGTGGCGCCCCAGATGTTGGCGTCGGTGGAGTAGGCCTTCTCGACCGAGTCGCGGTAGGGCAGGTCGTGGGCGGACATCCACTGCGACATCTCGGTGCGGCCGCCCAACTCGGTGACGAAGTCGGCGTCGAGCCACGGCTTGTAGATCCGCAGGTTGGGGTTGGCGATGAGGCCGTAGCGGTAGAACCGCTCGATGTCGTTGCCCTTGTAGGTCGAGCCGTCGCCCCAGATGTCGACGTCGTCCGCCCGCATCGCGCGCACCAGCAAGGTGCCGGTCACCGCGCGGCCCAGCGGCGTGGTGTTGTAGTACTGCTTGCCACCCGAGCGGATGTGGAAGGCGCCGCACGCGATCGCCGAGAGGCCCTCCTCGACAAGAGCGGCCTTGCAGTCGACCAGGCGCGAGAGCTCGGCGCCGTACTGGCCGGCGCGCCCCGGTACCGAGTCGATGTCGGGCTCGTCGTACTGCCCGATGTCGGCGGTGTAGGTGCACGGGATGGCACCCTTGTCCCGCATCCAGGCGACCGCCACGGAGGTGTCGAGACCTCCGGAGAAGGCGATTCCGACTCGTTCACCGACCGGCAGGGACGTCAAGACCTTGGACACGGGCGCAAGCCTAGGGCCGCAGAGGTATGCCGTGTCCGACCGTCCGCGCTCCGGTCACCCGGCAGCCCAGCTGCGCATCGTGCCGTGAAGATCGTCGTGTAGCCGGCGTCCTGCCGAGCACCCTCGAAGTCGGGCAGGGCGCCCGCCAAGCCGGGATCGATCGTCGAGAGGTATGCCGTCGCCGCCTCGTGGTCGGGAAAGGTCGCCAGCGTGTGCACATCTCGTCGGGTGACCGTCTGGAAGTGCTCCTCCAAGGCCACCAGGCCGTTCTCCGAACTGAACTGGGTCTGGGCTGGGCCGACCCCCACGTCGGCCAACAGGGTGGCCAGGTGGGTGTCGCCATTGGTCACGGCCAAGAAGGTGCCGCCCGGGGCGAGCACGCGGGTGACCTCGCGCAGCACCGCGTGCAGGTCGGGCACGTGATACAGCATCCACGCGGCGACGACCACGTCCGCCCAGCCGTCCGGCACCGGCAACGCTGCGGCATCGCTCACCTCGGCTCGTACGCCGTGGGCCGCAGTCGCGGCCACCATCGCGGGGGAGCGGTCGGTGGCGAGGTAGTCGCACGAGGGAAGCTGACGGCATACCTGAGCCGCCAGAGTGCCGGTGCCGCAGCCGATCTCCACCGCGTGACGCGGGTGCAGCGCGACGATCGAGTCGCGCAACAGCGCGGTCGGGTCGATCCCGTCGGGGCCAGGACTCCAGATCGAGATCCGTCGCTCGAGCCGGTCGGTGGTGGAGTATTGCGTCTCCACCACCGACCGTTCCCGCATCTGCTGCGACCAGTCGGTCATCAGGTGCGCCGGCGACCGGTCAGGAGTCGCCGCCGGGATTGCCCGTCGTCCCGGCCGAGATGTCGAGCAGCCGGTACTTCTGCGCGGCATCTCGAGCCAGCTGCGGGTCGACCTCGCCGCGCGCCGCGAGAGCCTGCAGGGTCCGCACCACGATCGACTCGCTGTCGATGTGGAAGAACCGCCGCGCGGCCGCCCGCGTGTCCGAGAACCCGAAGCCGTCTGCGCCGAGGCTGACGTAATCGCCCGGCACCCAGGGCCGGATCTGGTCCTGGACCGCGCGCATGTAGTCGGACACCGCGACGACCGGCCCGGCCGTGGCCGAGAGGGCCTCGGTGAGGTATGCCGTGCGGGTCGGCTGCTCCGGGCGCAGGAAGGACTGCTCGTCGGCGGCCAGGCCGTCGCGGCGCAGTTCGGTCCACGAGGTGACCGACCAGACGTCCGCCGCCACGCCGAAGTCGTCGGCGAGCAGCCGCTGCGCCTCCAATGCCCACGGGACCGCGACGCCCGACGCGAGCAGTTGGGCACGGGCGGGCTGGTGCTGCCACCCCTCGGTGTCGGCCTTCTTGAGCAGATACATGCCCTTGAGCAGCCCTTCGACATCCAGGCCCTCGGGTTGGGCTGGCTGCACGATCGGCTCGTTGTAGACGGTCAGGTAGTAGATCGCGTCGCGGTTGCGGCCCTGCGCGTCGACGTGCTCGTCGCCCTCGCCGTACATCCGCTCGAGGCCATCCCGGACGATGTGGGCGATCTCGTAACCGAACGCCGGGTCGTAGGTGACCACCGCGGGGTTGGTCGCGGCCAGCAGTGGCGAGTGCCCGTCGGCGTGCTGCAGCCCCTCGCCGGTCAGCGTGGTGCGGCCCGCAGTGGCACCGATGAGGAAGCCTCGGCTCATCTGGTCTGCAGCCGCCCAGATCGAGTCGCCGGTGCGCTGGAAGCCGAACATCGAATAGAAGATGTAGATCGGCACCATCGGCTGGCCATGGGTCGCGTATGCCGTGCCAGCGGCCGTGAAGGCGGCCACCGAGCCGGCCTCGTTGATGCCCAGGTGCAGGATCTGGCCCTGCTCGGACTCGCGGTAGGCCAGCATGAGCTCGGCGTCGACCGGGGTGTAGTTCTGGCCGTGCGGGTTGTAGATCTTGATCGTCGGGAAGAACGAGTCCATCCCGAAGGTGCGGGCCTCGTCGGGGATGATCGGGACCACTCGCGACCCGAAGCCCTTGTCTCGCATGAGGTCCTTGAGCAATCTGACGAAGGCCATCGTCGTGGCGATCTGCTGCTTGCCCGAGCCCTTGGCCATCGCCTCGTAGGCGTCGGCGGGCGGCAACGGCAGCGGCACGTGAGCCGTCCGCCGCGACGGCACCGAGCCGCCGAGGGCCCGCCGGCGGGCGAGCATGTACTGGATCGCCGGGTCGTCGGGACCAGGGTGGTAGTACGGCGGCTGGTAGGGGTCGGCCTCGAGCTGCTCGTCGGTGATCGGGATGCGCAGCAGGTCGCGGAAACCCTTGAGGTCATCGAGGGTGAGCTTCTTCATCTGGTGCGTGGCGTTGCGGCCGGCGAAGTGCGACCCGAGCGTGAAGCCCTTGATGGTCTTGGCGAGGATCACCGTCGGCTGACCGGTGTGCTCCATGGCGGCCTGGTAGGCGGCATACACCTTGCGGTAGTCGTGACCGCCGCGGCGCAGCTTCTCCCAGATCTGCTCGTCGCTCCACTTCTCGACCATCTTCGCGGTGCGGGGATCACGGGCGAAGAAGTGCTCCCGGACGTAGGCACCGTCGTTGGCGCGGAAGGTCTGGTAGTCGCCGTCGCTGGTCTGGTTCATGATGTGCACGAGCGCGCCGTCACGGTCGGCGGCCAGCAGGGGGTCCCACCCGCGGCCCCAGACAACCTTGATGACGTTCCAGCCGGCGCCCCGGAAGAACGCCTCGAGCTCCTGCATAATCTTGCCGTTGCCGCGCACCGGCCCGTCGAGGCGCTGCAGGTTGCAGTTGACGACGAAGGTGAGGTTGTCGAGCTCCTCGTTGGCGGCCAGCTGCAGCAGGCCACGGGACTCCGGCTCGTCCATCTCGCCATCGCCGAGGAAGGCCCACACCCGCTGGCCACTGGTGTCCTTGATGCCACGGTCGTGCAGATAGCGGTTGAACTGCGCCTGGTAGATCGCGTTCATCGGGCCTAGGCCCATGGACACCGTCGGGAACTGCCAGAACGACGGCATGAGCCGCGGGTGCGGGTACGAAGGCAGGGCGCGGATCGTGCCGTCGACGAGGTGAGACTTCTCCTGACGGAAACCGTCGAGGTCGGCTTCGTCCAGCACTCCCTCCAGGAAGGCGCGGGCGTACATGCCCGGCGCCGCGTGTCCCTGGAAGAAGATCTGGTCGCCGCCGCCGGAGTGATCCGGGCCGCGGAAGAAGTGGTTCATCCCGACCTCATAGAGGGTCGCAGCCGAGGCATAGGTGGAGATGTGCCCACCGACCCCGACTCCGGGTCGCTGCGCGCGGTGCACGAGCACGGCGGCGTTCCAGCGGATCCAGCGACGGTACTGCCGCTCCATGTCCTCGTCACCGGGGAACCACGGTTCGCGCTCCGGCGGGATGGTGTTGATGTAGTCGGTTGCCGTGAGCGACGGGACCCCGACCTGCTGTCCGCGGGCCTGGGCCAGCAGCTGCAGCATGATGTACCGCGCGCGCGTGCGGCCCTGACCGTCGATGACCCCCTGCAGCGACTCCACCCATTCCCGGGTCTCCTCGGGGTCGGTATCGGGGAGTTGGCTGGGGATGCCGTTGAAGATGGGTCCGGACTGGCCTGACACGGTGAGGGTCCTTTCTGCAGTGGCTACCTCCATCCTCTACCCGAAAGCGGTCTACGTCACATCGCCAGTCAGGGGATGGACGGTTTCGGACCCGACGAGGTATGCCGTCGCGCGGCACCTTTCGGGTGCCTGATCTCACCTTGCCAACCACCCACAAGCGCAGGTCGCTGCGGCACACTGAGGCGAACAGGGGTCAGTCCCGCCATCTGGGATCACGAAAGGATGGATACGTCCGTGCAAGGGCAGGCGGAGGCTGCGCAGGGCACGATGCTGACCAAGGTCGGCTTCGTGGCTGGGCAGATCGTCCAGGAGTTCGCCTGGGACGACGATGTCGATGAGGACCTGAGGCTGGCCATCGAGGGTGTGGTCGGCAGTCCCTTGGAGGACGAGAGCTACCACGACGGCGCGGATGCCGTGCTCGTCTGGTTCCGGGCCGATGACGGCGACCTGGTGGACACCCTGGTCGATGCGTTGACCAATCTCGTCGATCGAGGGTTCGTCGTGCTGTGCACTCCGCGCACCGGTAGAGCCGGCCACGTGGAGCCGAGTGACATCGAGGACGCCGCCGTGACGGCAGGCCTGCACCCGGCCGGGGTCGCCAATGTCTCGCGGACCTGGACGGTCGCCCGCCTGGTCGCGCCACGCTCAGCGCGCCGCTGAGACGACTGCCGTGTCGGTGGACCCTGGCAGACTGGAGGCCATGAGCGCCCCTCTGGCCGTCGGAGACCGTGCCACCGACTTCACGCTGGTCGATCACCTCGGTGCCGAGGTCTCGCTGGCTGGCGTTCTCGAGCGCGCCAACGTCGTCGTGATCTTCGTGCCGTTCGCGTTCTCGGGCATCTGCACTGGGGAGTTGCGAGCCGTCCGCGACGGCTTGGAAGACTTCCAGCACGACGGCATACAGGTGTTGGCCATCTCGTGCGACCCGATGTTCGCGCTGCGTGCCTGGGCCGACGCCGAGGGCTATTTCTTCCCGCTGCTGTCCGACTTCTGGCCCCACGGCCAGGTCGCGCAGCAGTTCGGGGTGTTCAACGCCGAGAAGGGGTTTGCCCAGCGCGGCACCTTCCTCATCGACCGCGAGGGCATTGTGCGCTGGACCGAGGTCAACCCCACCGGGCTGGCTCGCGACTTCTCCGACTACCGGGCGGCGTTGGCGCAGGTGCGTCGAGAGGGCTGATGCCCACAACCGGCGCGCCGGTGGCACAATGAACCGCCGCGACGGTGGCGACCGGCATACCGGGTCGTCCTCCGTCGCCTGGGGCCTGTAGCTCAGCTGGTCAGAGCACCGCGCTTACACCGCGGGTGTCGTCGGTTCGAACCCGGCCGGGCCCACATGAGCGTCCTCTTGCGTGACGTCCTGACCGCCCTCGACACGCTCTACCCGCCCGAGACGGCTCTCGGGTGGGATCGAGTCGGCCTGGTCACCGGCGACCCCGACCAGCCGGTGCGTCGGATCCACCTGGCGGTCGACCCGACCCTCGCGGTTATCGACGAGGCCATCGCGGCCGGGGCGGATTTGCTCATCACCCACCATCCGCTCCTGCTGCGCGGAATCCACTCGGTGGCGACGACCTCGGCCAAGGGTGCCGCCGTCACCCGCGCGGTCGTGGCGGATCTGGCCATCTACTGCGCGCACACCAACGCCGACGTCGCCGATCCTGGGGTCAGTGATGCCCTCGCGGCCGCATGCGGATTGACCGAGGTGCGGCCGCTGGACCTCGAGAACGGTCAGCCGCTCGGCCGGGTGGGCGAGCTGCCCGCGCCGAGCACGCTGCGTGACTTCGTGCTCGCGCTGGCCGCTGCGCTGCCGCCGACGGCGGGGGGCGTCCGGGTGTCGGGCGACCCTACGGCCACGGTATGCCGGGTGGCCGTGCTCGGTGGCTCGGGTGACGACCGCTTCGCGGCCGTCCGGGCGGCGGGGGCCGACGTCTACGTCACCGCCGACCTGCGTCATCACCCTGCATCGGAGGCGCGGGAAGAATCCCGCGGGGGCCCGCCCTATCTCATCGATGCCGGCCATTGGGCCACCGAGTGGTTGTGGCTGGAGTCTGCCCAGCACCGGTTGACGGCTGCGCTGGCGGTCGGGGCCTCGGGGCCGGGTTGGGCGCCGACGTCGTCTGGATCATCGGATGCGTCGTCGTCGGCGGCGGAGGGGACTACGGTGGAGACCTACGTCTCGACCCTGCGCACCGACCCTTGGGATTTCGTCGTCGGCGCGCGCGACGCCGGAGGTGCCCGCTGAAAGCCGACCCGCTCCGCCAGCTGCGGTTGTTGGACCTGCAGGCTTTGGATACCCGTCTGGATCAGCTCGACCACGCCCGCGCCACCTTGCCCCAGCACAGCGAGCTGACCACCCTCGCCCAGCAGTCAGCGGCCCTGGACCGCGAGCTGGCCCTGGCCGAGACGGCTCTGGCCGACATCCAGCGCGAGGTCGCCAAGGCCGAGTCAGACGTGCAGCTGGTGCGCGATCGTGCCGAGCGCAACCAACGCCGCCTCGAGGCCGGCACCGGCACCGCCAAGGACCTGCAGGCGCTGCAGCATGAGCTCGGGTCGCTGGCCCGTCGGCAGGGCGAGCTGGAGGACATCGAGCTCGAGGTGATGGAGCGCGCCGAAGGCTTGGAGGCCGAGGTGGCCCGGTTGCAGGCTCGGCGGTCGGAGCTGGACGCCACCCTGGCCTCGGTGACCGCGGCGCGCGACGAGGCGATCGCCGGATTCGATGCCGAGGCTGCCCAGGTGGGTGCCCAGCGCGCGGCGGTCGTGCCCAACGTCGGTGAGGACCTGTTGGCCGTCTACGCCAAGATCCGGTCGTCCAATGGCGGCATCGGTGCTGCCGAGTTGCGCCAACGGCGTTGCGGCGGTTGCCGATTGGAGCTCAACCAGGTCGACCTCGGGCGGTTCCGCGAGGCTCCGATGGACGAGGTCCTGCGGTGCGAGGAGTGCCGCCGCATCCTGGTGCGCACTGCCGAGTCGGGGATCTGAGCCTTGCCAGGACGCCAGCTCGTCGTCGAGGCCGACGGCGGCTCTCGGGGCAACCCCGGCGTGGCCGGTTTCGGAGCACTGGTGCGCGACGTTCGCACCCGCCGGGTGCTCCTGGAACGCGCTGAGCCGCTCGGGACCGCCAGCAACAATGTCGCCGAATACTCCGGCCTTATCGCCGGATTGGAGGGTGTGCTGCGCCTGGCTGCCGATGCCGACGTCGAGGTGCGGATGGATTCCAAGCTCGTCGTCGAGCAGATGGCCGGCCGCTGGCAGATCAAACACGAGGACATGCGCCGTCTGGCCGCCCAGGCGCGAGCCCTGGTGCGACAGATCTCCGAAGCGGGGGGGCGGGTGCGCTTCACCTGGATCCCGCGCGCGGACAACGCCGCAGCAGATGCTCTCTCCAACCTGGCCATGGATGGCCGGCGGATCGACCGGCTTGCCGAATCGGACGACACGGCGCGGGACACGACGGCCCCCGCCGCGGAGGCGACACCCACCGCCAACGAGGCAACCACCTCGACGACAGCCGCTATCGACTCGGGTCGTGGACCCGTCCTCACCGATCCGCACCGCATCGTGCTGGTCCGCCATGCCGTGACCGACAACACCGTCTCCGGGCGACTGGATGGTCGCGGCGGCTCGAACCCCCCGCTCAACGCGCTCGGGCAAGCGCAGGCGCAGGCGGCTGCGCGAGCGGTCGCGACCTTGGTGGACGGCATACCCGTCTCCGAGGCCGCCCCGCGAAAGGTGCGGGTCGTCACCTCGTCGTTGGCGCGGGCAATGGCGACCGGCGACGCGATCGCGGCTGCGCTGGGAGTAGATCCGATCCGTGATCGCGACTGGGACGAGCGGTCGTTCGGGGAGTGGGACGGGCTGACCTTCGAGCAGATCGCCGCCCGCCATCCGGCCAAGCTGGCCCGGATGCGGATGGACCCGTCCTATCCGCCGCCGGGTGGCGAATCCCGCGCCGACGTCGCCGCACGGGTGCACCGCGCGTGGTCGGCCGTGGCTCCCGGCCCGGGAGTGACCATCGTCGTGACCAGTCGGGTCCCCATCCTCGTCGTGCTCAACCATCTGTTGGGGATCGCGCCGGAACGCTTCTGGGCGTTGGCGACCGACCCGGCCTCGATCTCGGTCATCGACCTGTGGGCCGACGGCAATCTCTCGGTCCCCGCCGTCAACCGCGTCGACCACCTCACCGAGGTCGAGCGTTCCTAGCCGCGCGCCGTTATCGCGTCACCGGCGGCCCTGTCCGTTGCTTGCATCTTGCTAGCATGGTCTTCATGACGACTCTCTACGTCCGCGACGTTCCCACCGAGGTCACTGAAACGCTGAAGAGGCGTGCGGCGGCGGAGGGGAAGTCGCTGTCCGCCTATGTCGCGGGCGAGCTCAGCAGGATCGCCTCGCGTCCCACCAATGCCGAGATCGTCGAGCGTCTTCGTCGACTGGACCGAAGCCAGGGGCCCTCGACCCCTGACATCGTCGAGGCTCTCGGGCAGTCTCGTCGATGATCGTCGTCGACGCCTCGGCAATGGTCGAGGCGCTGATCGGGGGTGACGTGGACGAGAGCCTGCTGGCTGCACTTGCTGGTGATCTTGCAGCGCCGCACCTGCTGGACATCGAGGTCCTCGCGGTTCTGCGGGGTCTGTCCCTGAGCCACAAGCTGCCACCCGCCCTGGCCGAGACCGCTCGCGCCCATCACTTCGCCCTCATGGTCGACAGGCACGAGACCGCACCCTTGGCCGGGCGCATCTGGGACCTGCGCCACCGATACACCACCTACGACGCCGCCTACCTGGCGCTGGCCGAGGTCCTTGACGTGCCACTGCACACCTGTGACGCCAAACTCGACAGCGGAGGCCACACCGTGACCGTCCACGTCCACCCGCGAACGCACTGAACTGCCCGTCTTGGCTGGCTGATTTCTCCCCGCGCCGGCCGTCGGCCGCCGCAGCCGGCAGCTCGGGGACGTGGTCGCTCGTCAGTGGCTTGCGCCGGACACGGGCGACAGCTCGCGAGCGGTGACGTCAAGAGTCCACCCTTTCCCGGGGCGCGACGGGCGGTGCACGGTCACCGCGAAGTCGGGCTCCAGCGCGCGCGCCAGGGCCGGGACCGACGTGATGGACCCGGTATGCCGGCATACTGCCCGGGCGACCAAGCCCCGGGTGTGCTTGGCAGCATGGCTGACGCCAGGAACCCGAAGGTGCACCCAGCGCTCGGCCAGGTCACCGCGGGGCACCCAGGCGGCTTGGTATGCCGCGGAGCGACCGTCGATGACCAAGCCCGACCCGGCCGCTGCGGTGAGCACCGGCTCCAGGTGCGGACGCCACATCGCGGCTAGCGCTCCCAGGGTGGGCAGGGACACCCCCATGGCGAGGCGGTAGGGCGGGATCCGATCCTTCATCCGCAACGCCCCGAAGAGGGCCGACACGACGACGAGGCGACGGGTGGCCCGGGCGCGGGCAGCGGCGTCGAGGGTGGCTAGGTCGAGTGCGTCGTAGAGCACTCCCGTGTAGATCTGGCCGGCCGGTGCCGTGGGCATCTCACGCAGCCGTTGGTTACGCGCGACGACATCGGCCAGGCCGGGGGAGACGTCGAGCAGTCGACAGGCGTCGGGCAGGGCGCTGGTGGCCATGAGCTCGGTCAGGACCTCTTGCCGTGCGGTGGTGAGCTCGGGGAAGGACAAGGCGTCCAGCGCCAACCGTGCGCCGCGCCGGGGCTCGTGCTTGGTCTCGGACGGGGGCAGCAGGACGATCACGCTCGCAGCGTAGTGGCGGCCTCAGGTGGCGCTCGACGGCGGCGAGGACGGCTCGGCGACCCGGTCGGTGCGGGAGCCGGTGGCTAGGGTGTGCGCATGCCCAGCCGTCACATCACCGTTCGGCCAGCGCCTGAGGCCGGGATCGACGGCGCGACAACTGCCGCCTTGCTGCGCCGACTGACCCAGATCAGGACCGATCTGGCGGTGCCCCAGGACTTCACGAGCGCGGCGCTCGCGGACGCCCGGGCCGCTGCCGATAGCCCTCCCAGCGCACCGGCCGACCTCACCGAGGTGGCGTTCTGGACCCTCGATCCAGTGGGCTCGATGGACCTCGACCAGGCGATGGCCCTCGAGCGCGATGGCGACGGATATCGGGTGCGCTATGCCATCGCCGACGTGCCCCACTTCGTGACGGCCGGGTCGGCCCTGGACACCGAGGTGCGCGCTCGCGGCTTGACGATCTATGCCCCTGACGGACGGGTGCCCCTGCACCCACCGATCCTCAGCGAAGCAGCGGCGAGCTTGTTGCCGGGTCAGGAGCGACCGGCATACGTGTGGGATCTGCGGGTGGCCGCAGACGGCACGGTCGGCAGTGCCGAGGTGGCGCGCGCCATGGTGCGCAGCCGCGCTCGGCGCGACTACCTCACGGTGCAAGCCGAGGTGGAATCCGGCGCCGCTGACGAGCAGGTGCTGCTGCTGCGCGAGATCGGCGGCAAGCGTGCCGCCCTTGAGGCTGCTCGCGGTGGGGCATCCTTGCCGATGCCCGAGCAGGAGGTCAGCTCCGACGGCTCGGGAGGGTATGTCATCGCGCTGCGGCCACCGGTGCCGGCCGAGGATTGGAACGCCCAGATCTCCCTGATGACCGGAATGGCCGCCGCAGACATCATGCTCCGCGGCGGCATCGGCATCCTGCGTACGATGCCAGACCCCGATCCCGCTGCGGTCAAACGCTTCCGGCGCCAGGCGGCTGCCCTCGGCGTCCCGTGGCCGCAAGGGCAGCGATATGGCGACTTCCTGCGCTCGCTCGATCGCGGCAACTCCCGCCACCTCGCGGTCATCCACGAGGCCACGTCGCTCTTCCGCGGTGCCGGCTACACCCCCTTCGAGGGCCAAGCGCCCGAGATCCGCACCCATGCCGCGGTCGCGGCACCGTATGCGCATGTGACGGCACCCTTGCGTCGGCTCGTCGACCGTTTCGGCCTCGTCGTGTGCGAGGCGCTCTGTGCGGGCACGCCGGTGCCGGACTGGGTGCGCGACGCGTTGCCCACGCTGCCGGACCTCATGGCACATGCCGACCGCCGGGCCTCGGCTGTGGAGCGGGCCAGCACCGACGCCGTGGAGGCTGCGGTCCTCGCCGGGTCGGTCGGTCAGGATTTCCCCGGTTCGGTGGTCGACCTCACCTCCAAGGGAATGCCGGTCGTGCAGCTGCTCGATCCTGCGGTCGTCGGCGTGGCGGCCGGGCCGGGGAAGCCGGGCACCGATGTCACCGTGCGAGTCAGCGCCGTGGATGTCGCCGCCGGGTCGGTGCGGATGGACATCGTTGGTCAGCGGTAGCGCCGCGCGGCGGCGGCGGTCTGCACGGCATACCCGCGCCCGAAGAGGTGCGCATGGACGGCGAGCGCGTAGAGCTGGTGCAGGTGCGCCCGCTCGCGCCACCCAGCCGCCAGGGGTGACACGCGCTCGTATGCCGTGACGATCTGGTCGAGGTGGGGAGCCCCGAAGAGTGCGAGCATCGCGAGGTCGAGTTCGCGGTGGCCGCCATGGGCGGCCGGGTCGATGAGCACGACGCCACGCTCGGTCCACATGAGGTTGCCGGACCAGAGGTCACCGTGGACCCGAGCCGGGGCGTCGTCGGTGTCGAAGTCGCCCGCTTCGCACCGGTCGGCCACCCGGTGCAGATCGGCCACGGTGCCCGGCGCGAGCGTGCCGGCCGCCTCGCAGGTCGCGGCGATCGGGCGAAGTCGCTGCCGGGCCCAGTGGATGCCCCAGATGGGTCGGGCACCGAGGGCGAGGTCGAGGACCGCGTGGCTGGGTCCGAAGTAGCCGTCCCCGTCCCAGCCGTCCGGCCCGATCCCGTATGCCGTCGCGCCGGCCGCATGGGTGCGGGCCAGGCGCTCACCGAAGTCCGTAGCGGCGGCCCGTGTGGCCGGGACCGAGGCGAGGCGGTCGAGCACGAGCGTCGATCCGCTCACCTCGACGATATCGACGACCCGGGCGCCGCCGCTTGCTGTGGCGGCGGCGAGCCAGCGCAGCCCCGCAGCTTCCCACCCGGCATACGCCGGCGCGGTGGCGGGCGAGCGCTTTCGGAAGGGATCCACCTTCGCAGGGTAAGGGGCGCACACGGCATACACTCGGCCGTGGATGAGTCGGTCAGGCGGTCGCGTCATCCGGATCTCCGGCTCACGCCGGGTGTTCCGGGTGCCGAGGAACGTCCGGACTCCGAAGGGCAGGGTGGTGGCTAACAGCCACCCGGAGCGATCCGCGGGACAGTGCCACAGAAAACAGACCGCCCCACCCGAACCGCTGGGATGCCCAGTAGGCGGATGGGGTCAGGGTGAAACGGTGGTGTAAGAGACCACCAGCGGCCTGGGTGACCAGGTCGGCTCGGTAAACCCCACCCGGAGCAAGCTCAGACAGCAGGCGTTCGAGGGCGGCCCGCCCGAGCCTGCGGGTAGAGCGCTGGAGCCGGCCAGCAATGGCCGGCCGAGATGGATGACCGTCACTCGCGGGCCGGAAACGGCGCGCGAGAACAGAATCCGGCGTACCGACCGACTCATCCACTGCCCTCGCTGGCTCGGCTTCGTGGCGGTCTAGGGCGCGATGACCACAACGTGACATCGATCGCTTGGCGCCAGCCAGGTGGGCAACGCTGCGTCGAAGGTTGCCAACTGCGCTCCTGTGGTCGCGGCGAGATTGACCAGGTGCAGGTCGGTGACCTGCTGATGGCCCATGAGGACGGTCGTATCGACTCGTGCGCTGGCCAGGCTGGTGTCGTCGACGATGAGCTGCCAGCGGGGGTCCAGTCGGAAGGCGCGGACCACACGATCGATGTGCCCGACGTGCAGCTGCCGACCGGCCACGCTCGGATTCAGCAGCAGTCGGTACAGGGCGGACTCGGTCATCGGGGTCGTGGCCCAGTGGTCACAGGCTGAGAGGTGCTGATGCGCTGCCCGGTGGTGTTGATGCGTCGTCAGAGCGAGGGCGACGAGCGCATTGACGTCGAAGATCTGGACCGGGAACCCCACGTCAGGCATCGCGCAGCGAGGCGATCAGTTCATCGGTGACGATCTCGTGGGGCTCGCCGATGATGACCGGGAAGGGGCTGTAGGAGAAGTCGTGCGGCACTGCCGGTCCCGGCTCGACGGCCTGCAAGCCCCGCTTGGCGAGCTCGGACACGGCTTCGCCGAGGGAGCAGCCTCGCGAGCGGGCGAGGGACCTCGCCGCTGCAAGCACAGTGTCGTCAATCTCCAAGGTGGTGCGCATCAATACATCATAACATCACAACATCATCGCCGACCGGACGGCAGGCGGTGTGCGATCGCTCGGCCTGGACGCCTCAGGCCTCCGCCCGCCGAGGAGACTCGGAGCGCTGTGTCGGTAGCGCCGCATACGGTGGAGCGTGTGACCGAACCTGCAGCCGTCGTCCCCGATCAGGCCCATTCCGGATCGATAGCCTCTCGGGCGACCGACCTGGCCGGCGAAACGGAGACCTTCGAGCGGCGGGCGCTGGGGGCCTTGCGCGCGCTGGTGGGGCGCCCGGACGCGTCGTTCCACGAGGGCCAGCTGGAGGCGATCCGATCGCTCGTCGTCGATCGGGAACGAGTCCTCGTGGTCCAGCGCACGGGGTGGGGCAAGTCCGCCGTCTACTTCGTCGCAACGGCCCTGCTGCGTCGCCAGGGTGCCGGGCCGACCGTCATCCTCTCGCCGCTGCTGTCGCTCATGCGCGACCAGATCGCGGCAGGGGAGCGGGCGGGCATCCGGGCCGTGTCGCTCAATTCCGCCAATCAGCTCGACTGGCCGCAGGTTCAGGCGGCGTTGGCCGCCGACGAGGTCGACGTGTTGCTCGTCAGCCCCGAGCGGCTGACCAATCCCAGCTTTCGGGCCGAGCAGCTGCCGGATCTCGTGGCTCGAGCCGGCCTGCTCGTCGTCGATGAGGCCCACTGCGTCAGCGATTGGGGCCATGATTTCCGTCCCGATTACCGCCGGATCGCAGACCTGCTCACCGCCCTGCCGCACGACACCCCGGTCCTGGCGACCACTGCTACCGCCAACGCCCGGGTCGTGGCTGATGTCGCAGCCCAACTCGAGGTGGTCGCGCCGGGGGCCGAACGGCATACCGTCCGCACGATGCGCGGGTCGTTGGCGCGGGCGTCGCTGCGGCTGGGCGTCGCGCCGAGCCTGACCGCCGAACAGCGCCTCGGGTGGCTGCTCGACCAGCTCCCCAGCCTGGCCGGCAGCGGGATCATCTATGCCTTGACCGTCACCGGCGCCGAAGACCTCGCCAGCGCGCTCGCCGGAGCCGGCCACGCGGTCGAGGCATACACCGGCCGCACCGACTCGGCGGAGCGCGAACGCCTCGAAAAGGCGTTGCGAGACAACGAGGTCAAGGCGCTCGTGGCGACATCGGCGTTGGGGATGGGCTTTGATAAACCCGACCTCGGGTTCGTCGTCCATGTCGGAGCGCCGGCCTCACCGGTCGCCTACTACCAGCAGATCGGCCGGGCCGGCCGCGCGACCACCAGCGCCGACGTGCTGCTCCTGCCGGGCGCCGAGGATCGCGAGATCTGGTCCTATTTCGCCTCGGCATCGATGCCGCGACCGGAGCAAGCCGAGGCGGTGCTGCGCGCCTTGGGTCAAGCGAACCGCGCCATGTCGAGCGCAGCTATCGAGAGTGCCGTCGATATCCGGCGCACTCGCCTCGACCTGCTGCTCAAGGTCCTCGATGCCGAGGGGGCGGTCACCCGGGTGCCCGGCGGCTGGGTCGCCACCGGTATGCCGTGGCGTTACGACACGGAGCGTTACGAGCGGGTCGCGAGCGCCCGGCGCCGCGAGCAACAGCTCATGCTGGAATACGAGGCGACCACCGAATGCCGGATGGCCTACCTGCAGCGCTGTCTCGACGATCACACCGCGCAGACCTGCGGACGGTGCGACACGTGCACAGGCACGTGGTTCGCCCAGAGCATCGGCGGCGACGCGATGGGGCACGCCCGCGCCGCCCTCGCGCGGGTGGGAGTCCGAGTCGACCCACGGCTGCAGTGGCCGACCGGAATGGACCGCCTCGGTGTGCCGGTCAAGGGCCGCATTTCCGCGGCCGACAGTGTGCAGCCTGGGCGGGCGCTGGCTCGGTTCAGCGATCTCGGGTGGGGCGCGCGGCTGCGTGCGGCCCTGCGCGACGACGGCCCCGTCCCTGCGGCGCTCGTCCAGGGCAGCATCGACGTCCTGCGCGAATGGGACTGGGAGCGACGGCCGGCTGCTGTCGTGGCAATGCCTTCCCGTCGTCACCCGGAGCTGGTGGGCTCGCTGGCGCAGTCGCTGGCCCAGGTCGGACGTCTGCCCTTCCTCGGCACCCTCGGGTATGCCGGTGGCGGACCATCAGGCGAACCCGGCGGCAACTCGGCCTTCCGCCTCGCTCAGGTTTGGGAGCGCATCGTCGTGCCCGCCGAGGTGGACGCCCAGGTGACCGCCCTCGGCGGACCGGTGTTGCTCGTCGATGACCTGGTGAGCTCGCGCTGGACGCTGACGATCGCGGGGCGGGCGCTGCGACACGCGGGTGCGCCCGCAGTCCTGCCGTTCGCGCTGGCCCTCGACGGCTGAGGCCGGCGACGGGTCCCGTGGGCCTGGGCTTGGAGCCGATTGCGCTTCGTCAAGAGCGAGATTCATCCAGCCAGCACGCAGATTCCGCGCGGGGAGTATCAGCAGACGCTGAGCGTGCTCTTCGTCGGTGACCGCTTCCTCTCCCCAGCGGTCACCCAGCCTCGCAGTGAGGAACTTGCCATGACCCACGTCGTCATCAACGCCAAGCGCATCGGTTCACCGGCCGGCCACCACCGTCAGCCGCGGTCCGGCCCGACCTCGTCCACCCTCATCGGTGGTGCGAGCACCGAAGCCACACCGGGCAGCGTCGTGCACGCCACAGCCGCCGAGCTGGAGGGGCTGCGCTTCGTCTTCTGGAGCGCATCCGATGGCATCGGCGGCGCCGTCGCCACGACCTCGTCGATCGACCAACAGGTCGGCGACAGCCCGCTCACCCTCACTGCGTGGTACTACCCCGTGGGTGGTGACGGAGGTCCCGGCGAAGCGGGCTACCTCATCGACGCCTTCTCGGCGACCCTCAATGACTTCGTCGACGATGACTTCGTCACCGTGACGAGCGACCCGAGCCTTACCGCCACCGCCAACGTCGCGGGTTGGGTGCCCACCAAGCAAGCCCAGCAGCTCACGGCATACGGGTCGATCCACGGCGGACAGGTCTTCCAGACCTGGGTCGGTGACGCACCTGCGACCGGTGCTACGGCCTCCCTCGCACGGGGCGCGTCGGGCCTGGCCATCGCCACTTACCGGGCACAGCAGATCGCCATCCCGCGACTGGACATCGACAAGCGACAGGGCTGGCTCATCTTCGGCGGCATCGGCGTCGACGGCGGCGGGTTCGTCATCCCGATCGGCGGCGGTCCCGGTGGCGGCCCGGTCGGTCCGTGGGGTCCGTTCGTGGAACGGGTCGGTCACCTGCTGCAGGTGGGCGTACACAGCAGCCGGCTGGGCAAGGACGGCCTGCGGCTACAGCACCTGGCCCTGGAGCAACTCCAGGTCGCCACCAAGGAGCAGTTCGGCGTGATCGAGGGGTAGCGACCGGACCGGCCCCTCCCGTGCAGGGGGATGGGGCCAACCGCGCGGCATACCGGCAGATGTCCGGTATGCCGCGCGGCAGCGCCCGGGACGCCCTGGCCGACCCAGCGGCTCAGCGCTGCCGATGGGCCAGGTAGTACTCGATGAGCGAGCGCGTCGAGGGGTCTTGACTCGCCAAGGCGGCCGCGCCACCGGCAACGGCGGGCTCCAGAGCCTTGGCCAACTGCTTGCCCAGCTCCACGCCCCACTGGTCGAAGGAGTCGATGCCCCAGACGATCCCCTGGGTGAAGGTGATGTGCTCGTAGAGCGCGACCAACTGACCGACGACCGACGGCGTCAGGGCCGGAGCCATGATCGAGGTCGTCGGGCGGTTGCCCTCGAAGACCCGCGCCGGGACGATCCCCTCCGGAGTGCCTTCCGAGCGCACCTCATCGGCCGTCTTGCCGAAGGCCAACGCGGCGGTCTGGGCGAAGAAGTTGCCCAGGAACAGCTCGTGCACGTCGGCGGCACCGTCGCGCAAGGGATAGGCCGGAGTGGCCACGGCGATGAAGTCGGCGGGGATGAGCTGGGTGCCCTGGTGGATGAGTTGGTAGAAGGCGTGCTGGCCATTGGTGCCCGGCTCGCCCCAGAAGACCTCACCGGTGGCGCTGGTGACCGGTGTGCCGTCCCAGCGCACCGACTTGCCGTTGGACTCCATGGTGAGCTGCTGCAGATAGGCCGCGAACCGGCTCAGCTGCTGGGCATAGGGCAGCACCGCGTGGGTGCGGGCATCGAGGAAGTTGACGTACCACACGTTGAGCAGCCCCATCAGGGCGGGCACATTGCGCTCGAACGGCTCGGTGCGGAAGTGCTCGTCGACCGCGTGGAACCCGCCCAGCAACTCGGCGAAACGTTCCGGCCCGATCGCGACACACACCGAGGTGCCGATCGCCGAATCGACGGAGTAGCGCCCGCCCACCCAGTCCCAGAAGCCGAAGGCGTTGGCTGGGTCGATGCCGAAGTCGGCGACCTTGTCCAGCGCAGTCGACACGGCGACGAAATGCTTGGCGACTGCCTCGCGACGAGCCGATTCGTCGTCGGCGATCGCGCCGGCGGCCACGAGCCCGTCGAGCAGCCACGCGCGCACCAGCCGGGCATTGGTCAACGTCTCGAGCGTGGTGAACGTCTTGCTCGCGACGATGACCAGGGTGGTCTCCGGGTCGAGACCGGCGGTCTTCTGCGCCGCGTCGGTCGGGTCGATGTTGGAGATGAACCGCACCTGCAGCCCCGGCTGGACATACGGCGCGAGCGCCTCGTAGACCATGACCGGACCGAGGTCCGACCCGCCGATGCCGATGTTGACGACCGTCTCGATGCGCTTGCCGGTGACGCCCACCCACGCGCCGGAGCGCACCTGGTCGGCGAAGGCGTAGACGCGAGCGAGCACCTCGTGGACGTCGTGGTCGACGTCCTGGCCGTCGACGACCAGCGGCGCGCCCTGCGGGCGACGCAACGCGGTGTGCAGCACGGCCCGGTTTTCGGTGACGTTGATCCGCTCACCGGCGAGCATCGCGTCGCGCCGCTGCGCCAGGCCCACCTGCTCGGCAAGCTCGACGAGGGCCTCGAGCACCTCGGTTGTCACGAGGTTCTTGGACAGGTCGACATGCAGGTCGCCGCAAATGCGCGTGAAGGCCGCGGCACGCCCGGGATCGGCCGCGAACCACCCCCGCAGATCGGGCGTGAACCCCTCGCGCAACTCGCGAAGGCGCTGCCAGGCAGGCGTGGTGGTGGCGTCAACAGGGGCAAGCATGGGGTTTCCTCGCCTTCCAAGGTCGCGGCATGAGGGTTCGCGACCAGCCTAGTGACCCGGCCTCCGCGACGGGTATGCCGTGCACTCGGTTGCCGCACGGCATACCTGCCGGTATGCCGGGACACCGGGTTACGGTGAGCTATGCGCCTCACTCACCTGGGACACTCCTGCCTCTTCGTCGAGATCGCCGACCGTCGCCTGCTCATCGATCCAGGCGGGTGGTCCGCCGACTTCGAGGACCTCACCGACCTCGACGCGATCCTCGTCACCCATCAGCACGCCGATCATCTCGACACCAAGCGGCTCAAGGGAGTCCTGGAACGTAATTCAGGCGCTGCCCTGTATACCGACCCGCAGACCGCGGCCATCCTCGCTGCCGACGGGCTCGCCGCGAGCGTCTTGCGCCAGGGTGAGGACCTGACCTTCGGGGAGGTCAGCGTGAGCCCGCGTGGGGCAAAGCACGCCTTCAACCACGACGGAGTGCCGACGGTCGACAACGTCGGGGTGCTCGTCACCGCAGCGGGGGAGAGTCGGCTGTTTCACCCCGGAGATGCCTACGACGCACCGGTCGAGGACGTCGACATCCTCGCCGTGCCGATCAACGCGCCGTGGGCGGCGGTGCGTGACTCGATCGACTTCGTCCGCAATGTCGCTCCGCGGGCGATGGTGCCGATTCACGATGGGCTGCTGGCTCCGCCCGGGCGCAACCTCTACCTCACCCACGTCCTCACCTACGGTGGGCGCGATCAGGTGACTCTGCACGACCTCGCCGGCCAGGGGAGCGTCAGCGCCTGACGTTCGGGTGGCCGACGGGTCAGGGCTGACCCGGCGAAGGGCTCAGTCAGCTGCGAGGGCGGCGGCCCCGATGATTCCGGCCTGGTTCTGCAGGGCGGCCGGGATGATCGGCGTGCGCAGGTCGAGCAGGGGCAAGAACTTGTCGGCCTTGCGAGAGACGCCGCCGCCGACGAGGAACAGGTCAGGCCACAGCAGGTTCTCGACCGTCGTGTAGTAGCGCTGCAGTCGGGCCGCCCACTTGGTCCAGGACAGGCCGTCGCGTTCGCGCACTGACGCGGCGGCCCGGGTCTCGGCGTCGTAGCCGTCGATCTCCAGGTGGCCCAACTCGGCGTTGGGGATGAGCACCCCGTTGTGCAGCAGCGCGATGCCGATGCCGGTGCCGAGGGTCGTGAGGACGACCAGGCCGTCCTTGCCCTTGGCCGCGCCGTAGCGCACCTCGGCGACACCCGCGGCGTCGGCGTCGTTGACCAGCAGGCAGTGCCGACCGAGGGCCTGCGCGAAGATCTCCTGACCGGGGCAGTCGATCCACCCGTGGTCGATATTGGCGGCCGTCCGAACGATTCCGTGCTGGACCACGCCCGGGATGGTCACGCCGATCGGCGCGTCCTTGGGCAGGGAGTCGACGAACTGGTCGGCAATCTGGTCGACGATGGCCGCCACCGCCTGTGGCGTCGAGTGCTCAGGTGTGGCGATCTTGATCCGCTCCCCGATGAGCGAACCGGTGGTGAGATCGACCGGCGCCCCCTTGATGCCGGAGCCGCCGATGTCGATCCCGAGAGCGACGCGGGGGGTTGCGGACATCGAGGCCTCCTGAGCTGGGGTGGGCCCCTTCACGAGCCCGTCGAACGAATTAGTTCGCATTATGACCTAAACCAGCGACTTACGGGAGGGTGAGGATCTCGCTGCCCGAATCGGTGACCAGGATCGTGTGCTCGAACTGAGCTGATCGGGCCTTGTCGGCCGTGACGACGGTCCACCCGTCGTCCCACATCTCCCACTCGTGGGTGCCGAGGTTGAGCATCGGTTCGATGGTGAAGGTCATCCCCGGCTCCATGACGGTGTCGTAGGCCGGTGCGGCGTCGTAGTGGGGCACGATGAGGCCACTGTGGAATGCCTCGCCGATCCCGTGGCCGGTGAAGTCGCGCACCACGCCGTAGCCGAACCGCTTGGCGTAGGAGGAGATGACCCGGCCGATGACATTGATCGGCCGCCCCGGCGCCACCGCCTTGATGCCGCGGAGCATGGCCTCCCGGGTGCGTTCGACGAGCAGTCGCGACTCCTCGTCGACATCGCCGACGAGGTAGGTCGCATCGGTGTCACCATGCACCCCGTCGAGGAAGGCCGTGATGTCGATGTTGACGATGTCGCCGTCCTGCAACGGACGGGCATCCGGTATGCCGTGACAGACCACTTCGTTGACCGACGTGCAGATCGACTTGGGAAACCCGCGGTAACCCAAGGTGGAGGGGTAGGCGCCGTGGGCCACGAGATAGTCGTGCGCGATGACGTCGAGTTCATCGGTCCGCACGCCAGGAGCGATGGCTTCGGCAGCTGCTGCCATGGCCCGAGCGGCCAGCTGACCGGCCGCCCGGATCCGCTCGATGGTCCCGGCGTCTTTGACCTCCGAGCCGGCGTACCGCTCTGGCGCTGCCCGGTCGACGTACTCGGGGCGGCGGATGGTTGCGGGTACTGCCCGTCGAGGGCTGACGGGGTGAGGCACGACGCTCGGGTGACGGACCGGCATACCGGGGAGTCTAGGCACGCATCCCCGGTGTTCCCGACCGCGGACGGCATACGGTAGGGGGGAGCCGACCGAGGCCGGGCCCGAGGAGGAGCCATGCACTACTGGTACAACATCGCGACAGGCCGGGTGGAGACCGATGACGACCGAGGTCCCGCTGAGGACGTCCTGGGACCCTACGACACCCCCGAGGAAGCCGGTCGGGCCCTGGACATCGCCCGGGCCAAGACCGAGAAATGGGACGCCGAGGACCGGGCCTGGGAGACCGGCGGGGACGCGGAGCCGGCCGGAGAGTGACCCGCCCGCCGGCGTTCCGGGGTGCGTAACGCGGGCGAAACACCGGTAGGGCAGGATCGCACCATGGACCGTCAGCAAGAGTTCGTCCTGCGCACCATCGAAGAACGGGACATCCGGTTTGTCCGGCTGTGGTTCACCGATGTCGTCGGCACGCTCAAGTCGGTCGCCATCGCGCCTGCCGAGTTGGAGGGCGCGTTCGCCGAGGGGATCGGTTTCGACGGGTCGGCCATCGAGGGCTTCGCCCGGGTCTATGAGGCCGACATGCTCGCCAAGCCCGACCCGGCGACCTTCCAGGTGCTGCCCTGGCGCGGTGAGAACCCCGGCACTGCGCGGATGTTCTGCGACCTGCTCACCCCCGACGGGCAGCCCAGCTTCGCCGACTCCCGGCACGTGCTGCGGCGCGCGCTGGCCAAGGCGGCCGACCTCGGCTTCACGTTCTACACCCACCCGGAGATCGAGTTCTTCCTGTTGCGCCCACAGCAGGGCAAGCGGGTCACACCAGTGCCGGTCGACCACGCGGGCTACTTCGACCACGTCCCGCACGGCACCGCCCACGACTTCCGTCGGGCGGCGATCACCTTGCTGGAGAACATGGGCATCTCGGTGGAATACAGCCACCACGAGGGTGCTCCCGGGCAGAACGAAATCGACCTGCGCTATGCCGATGCGCTGTCGACCGCCGACAACATCATGACCTTCCGCACCGTCGTCAAAGAGGTGGCCCTCGAGCAAGGCGTCCGGGCGTCGTTCATGCCCAAGCCGTTCGGGCAGTTCCCGGGGTCGGGGATGCACACCCATCTGAGCCTGTTCGAAGGCGACACCAACGCCTTCCACGAGGCCGGCGCGCCCTATCAACTTTCGCGGACCGGCCGGCAGTTCATCGCCGGTCTGTTGCGCCACGGCGGCGAGATCACCGCGGTGACCAACCAGTGGGTCAACTCCTACAAGCGGCTCTGGGGTGGCGGCGAGGCACCGGCATACCTCACCTGGG
>Ga0208938_1000497_pt1 | contig 29322 bp, 28 predicted proteins | sample AD_UKC125_MetaG_FD_184434 | JGI IMG/M metagenome (GOLD analysis project Ga0208938, IMG submission 184434) | Active sludge microbial communities of municipal wastewater-treating anaerobic digesters from USA - AD_UKC125_MetaG (SPAdes) (version 2) | ecosystem: Engineered > Bioreactor > Anaerobic >...
AGATCGTGGTTCAATCGCCCATCGCCGCGCGCCACTGCTCAAGTGTTGCACAGGCGGCGTTGGGTCCAAGCCCGTGATTGCCAGATCGGCTATATGCCGACAACCGGCCGGTACCTGGGTTTCCACATCGAGTCCAGGACCGCTTGCAGTGCGTTGTCCGGAGTCGCCCTCGCCACACCCTCCCGAACGGCCTCCTCAACCACTGCCACCGCCACGGCCGCGGAGGTCGCCCGGATGTCGGCGATCTCAGGCAGCAGGGGACTGCCTGGCCCATGGATCTCGACCAGTTGGGCGACCGCTTTGGCCGCCGCGTTGAGCATCCCGTCGGTGATCTTGGTGGCCCTGGCCACGATGGCGCCAAGGCCCAGCCCGGGATACAACAGGGCATTGTTGGCCTGCCCGATGTGGTGACTGACACCGTCGATGGTCACCGGATCGAACGGGCTGCCGGTCACGATCAAGGCCTGGCCGTCAGTCCAGGCCAGCAGGTCCGCCGGCACAGCCTCGGCCAACGGAGTGGGGTTGCTCATGGGCAGGATGAACGGCCGCGCCACATGCGAGTGCATCTCACGGACCACCTGCTCGGTGAACGCACCGTGGACCGTGGACGTGCCCACCAGGATGGTGGGCTGGACCCGCCGGACCGTCTCCAGCAGGGAGATCGCACCTTGCTCGTCGCGCTCGTAGTCGCGGACCTCAGCGGCGGGCCGGGCGTAGCCACGGTGGTAGTCGCGAAGCTCGGGGAGCTGATCGTGCAGCAGCCCGGGGCGGTCGATCAGCCAGATCCGGCGCGAAGCCTCCTCGCGGCTGTATCCCGATTCCACGATGGCGTCGCGGATCTGGTCGGCGATCCCCACACCGGCTGTGCCGGCACCAAACACGACCACCCGGTGATCGGACAGCGGCATGGCGGTGACCTTGACCCCGGACAGGATCGCGGCGAAGGCGATCGCCCCCGTGCCCTGCATATCGTCGTTGAAGGTACACACCTGGTCGCGGTATCGATCCAGGATCCGGCGGGCATTCGTCTCCCCGAAATCCTCCCAGTGCAGAAGCGCATTGGGGAACATCTTGCTGGCGGTGCTGACGTAGGTCTCGATGAGTTCGTCGTACTTCTCGCCGCGCAGCCGGGCGTGCTTCTCACCCAGGTACCCGGGGTCGGTCAGCAGCCCAGTACGGTCGGTGCCGACATCGATGACGACGGGAATCGCCCGTTCTGGATCGACCCCCGCGGCCGCCACGTAGACGCTGATCTTGCCGATCGCGATGTCGATGCCGCCGACCCCCCAGTCGCCGATGCCGAGGATCGCCTCGGAGTCGGTGGCCACCAGCAGGTCCACATCATCGGGGCCGAGCCCGAGGTTCGTGAAGGCCTTCGGCACATCCTGCGGCCAGCGGGACTGCAGATACACCCCCCGCGGACGGCGGAAGGCGTGGCTGTACTCACGGATCGATTCGCCCACGGTCGGCGTGTAAACGATCGGCATAAGGTCGGGCAGGTCGTCGATCAGCAACCTGTAGAACAGCGTCTCGTTACGGTCGTGCAACTCGCGCAGATAGACGTTCTTGGCCAACGGGCCCGGCTGCTCAGCCAACTGTCGACGCACCCGCAACAACTGTTGGTCGATGGTCTCGACACGCTGCGGCAACAGACCGACCAGGCCAAGCGCCTCCCGTTCGGCGTCGGAGAAGGCGGACTGCTTGTTCAACCGCGGATCGGCCAGCAGAGCCTGCCCGCGCAGGGTCGTCCGGCGCGCTGGGAGTTCGTTCACACTGTCGGTTCTACCGTCCGAGGCAATCGTTTGCGCATCGACGCGCACCGGGCGGTTCGCCCTACCGGCGCGAGACGCGTTTCAGTCCAGCCGCGCGAAAGCGGTCACATCGGCCGGTTTACCCATCACCAGGATCTCGTCGCCGTAGCTGAGTTGAGTCTGTAGATCAGCATGGGTGAACTGATCCTGGCCGCTCGGACGTACCGCGATGACGGTGACTCTGTGTTTGGCCCGCAACTTGGAGGATCCCAGCGGCTCCCCGACCAGGAAGCGCGGCGGCTTGGTCTTCGCGATGACCCAGTTGGTGGCAATGCGCATGTAGTCGAGCACCTCGCCACTGACCAAGTGCGCGATCCGCTGGCCCATGTCGTGCTCCGGCTGCACGACATGGTGGGCGCCCACCCGTTCCAGGATCAGCGCGTGCTGTGAACTCAGCGCCTTGCCCCAGATGCGCTCCACACCCAACTGCGACAGGTTCGACACCGCGAGGATGCTGTCCTCCATCGCCCCGATCGCCACGACCGCCGTGTGGAACTCCTCGGCGCCGATCTCTTCGAGTGCTTTCAGATCGGTCGCGTCCGCGCGAACGATGTTGCTCAGCATCCCGGCGTAGCGCTGAACCCGCTCCTCGCTGTCGTCAACAGCCAACACCTCCACTCCGCTGCGGGCGAGCTCGCGGGCCAGCGCGATCCCGAATCGGCCCATGCCCAATACCAGAACAGGGCCCTGTGACTTAGCCAACGATCATCCTCTCCTCGGGTCGTTCGAACCGTTGTTTACGCTCGCGTAGTGCCAGCGCCGACGCGACCGTCAGTGGGCCGACCCGGCCGATGAACATCAATGCCACGATGACCAATTGCGCATTGATGGGAAGCGAAGCGGTGATGCCGACCGACAGCCCCACCGTGGCCAAGGCGGAGATGGCTTCAAAGAGCACGGCTTCGAACGGGAACTGCGTCATCGACAAAAGAGTGAAGGTCGCAACCCCGACCATTCCGATACTGAGCAGCGTCAGCGTCATGGCACGGCGCTGGGTGTCGGTCGGGATCCGCCGACGGCCCACGTTGACGTGCTGATCGCCTCGGCCCTGCGACCACAGCACGTACAGCAGCACACCGAACGTTGTGACCTTGATCCCCCCGGCGGTACTCGCGCTACCTCCACCGATGAACATCAGCGCGCTGGTGAAAAGTAACGTCTCAGGACGCAATTGACCCATGTCGACCGCGTTGAACCCGGCGGTACGAGGCATCACGGCTGTGAAGAAGGCCAACGTCCCGCCTTGGGCCGGACTGTATTCGGCCAGTGTGCCAGGATTCGTCACCTCCGAGATCCAGATCACGACCGTACCCGTGGCCAGCAGTCCCGCCGTGACGATGACCGTAATGCGGGTGAGTACCGACCACTGCGCCGGGCTGTGCCACATCCGCGCCAGCTCGAAGATGACGGGGAATCCCAGACCACCGACGATCACCGCCACCGAGATCGTGATCAGGAACAACCCGTCCCCGGCAAACGGGATCAAGTTGCCCGGATAGGTCGAGAAGCCGGCGTTGTTGAAGGCCGAAACGGAGTGGAACAAGCCGTGGTACGCAGCCTGCGGCAACGGTTCGTCGTAGCGGATGAGCAACTGCGCGGTCAGCAACAGCGCGAAGATCACTTCGGTGACGAGGACGAACCCGACGATGCGCCGAATGATGTGGCGCACAGAGCCAGGCGTCAGCGCGCGCGACTCTGCCTGCACGATCAGACGACTGCGTAGACCCAGCCGCTTGGACAGAACGAGGGCGGCCAGGGTGGCCAGGGTCATGATCCCCAAGCCGCCCACCTGAATGAGGAGCATGATCACCACTTGCCCGAACGTCGACCAGTAGGTGGCCGTGTCGACGGTGGTCAAACCGGTCACGCATACGGCCGAGGTGGCCGTGAAGAGGGCGTCGTGCAGCGGCGCAACTTCGCCGGCCACTGTCGCCCACGGCAGGCTCAGCAGACCGGTCCCAACAGCGATGCCCCCCGCGAACGCCACTGCGACCACCTGCCCCGGGTGCAGGTCGGAGAGGGCCACGTTTCCCGATTATGGTCTGGTCGAGGCCTGATCGCCCTGCCAGTGCGGACTGTGCCGGTCGCCGCCGATTTTGGAACCGTTGTCGCCGGACTTGAGGTCAGTGGGCCCGTGTGGGCGATGCAAATTGATCCCAAGCCTGCCGACGTGCGTCGGGCGGCACCCGGCAGCAACACCGGCAAGCCCTTTCCGGATCTGGATCTTCGTGCCTACACTTAGCGACCACCAATCCTGAGGAGACACCGGTGCGGATTTCCTTGACCACTGCCCTCGTGATCGCCGCACTGCCCATGGCCTTGGTTGTGCCAGTCCCCGTGGCGTCGGCGGACCCCGTGGGGTTCATCACCGAATTCCCGACCCCGTCCGGCGATAGCCAGGGCATGGCACAAGGGTCAGACGGGAACTTCTGGTTTGTGCAACTGGGAACCAGCAAGGTCGTGCGCATGACCCCGGCCGGCACCGTCACGGAGTTCCCCACCCCGACGCCTAGCAGTCGGCCCAATGACATCACCGCGGGCCCAGACGGCAACCTGTGGTTCACACAGCAGGACGCGGCCGCGAATCGCATCGGCCGGATCACGCCTGGTGGAGTCATCACGGAGTTCCCGCTGACGTCGACGGGCAGCCCGAGCTTCATCACCGCCGGACCTGACGGCAACCTGTGGTTCACGAAGACCAACAACAACAACATCTTCCGGATGACGACAGCCGGTGCTGTCACCGGCACATTCGCGATCCCAACTCCGGGTAGCTCCCCGGCCGGGATCACCACCGGACCGGACGGCAACCTTTGGTTCACCGAATTCTTCGCAAACAAGATCGGTAGGGTCACGCCGTCCGGCACGATCACCGAGTTCCCGATCCCGACCGCGAGCAGTTCACCGCGCGACATCGCCGCCGGCCCCGACGGCAACGTGTGGTTCACCCAAACCGCGAACGCTGTGAACAAGATCGGCCGGATCACCCCCTCGGGGGCCGTCACCGAGTTCCCGATCCCCACTGCGAACGCGGGCCTCGACAGCATCACAACCGGCCCCGACGGGAACCTCTGGTTCACCCAGGGTGCCGGGAACAGAGTCGCCCGGATCACCCCGAACGGCACTGTCACAGAGTACCCGTTGCCCAATGCGAGCAGCAGCCCCCGCGCCATCACGTCGGGCACGGACGGCGCGCTGTGGTTCATCGAGAACTTCGGTAACAGGGTCGGACGGATCACCTCTGGCATCTCGCCGAGCGACCGGAAGCCGGCGTTGAACGGCACCGGGCAAGTGGGTCTGCCGCTGGTGTGTGGGGCTGATGTCTGGGGGATAGCCTCGACTGTGGCTGTGGGGTGGCGACGCAACGCCGCCACGATCCCTGGACTGACCGGCCTGACATACGTGCCCACCGACGCTGACCTGGGTTCAACCATCAACTGCGTCAGTACAGCGACCCTCCCAGGGGTTTCTGCTCGGCTCAGCGCCACGAGCAATGGCATCGCCGTGGTGGCACAGGTGACGGGACCGGTCGGCCCGCCAGGACCCACGGGTGCCACAGGGCCGACTGGCCCCGGCGGACAACTCACGGCGGTTTTCGCGCCTGGCGGCAAGCGGATCAAGGCTGGCAAGACTCTGCGTGTTCAGTTCGGTGTCACCAATGCCGCTCCGCTGACTGCCCAACTGGCAGGGAAGAAGACCGCGACCAAACCAGTTCAAGCTGGGTCCGGGACCAACACCTTGCGGTGGAAACTGCCGAAGAGCCTGACTCCCGGCAAGTACTCGCTGCGGTTGCTGTTCGAGGGCAAGATCAAGGCCCAGACAGCGGTGCGGATCACGAAGTAGGAGGCCTAGCTCTCATTGGTGGAGGCGCGGGTCAGCGGCAGCCATTGTGAAAGGTCACTGCGCTCGCCCGAGGCGTCGATGCGGCCCTCCGCCAGGGCCTGCTCCCAGGTGAGCTCTCCGCGGGTCAACGCCAGCCAGGTAGGCCCGTCGCACTCCACGACCGCTCGTGGGGTTCCCCGCCGGTGCGGGCCACCCGAGATCGCCTGGATGGCACCGTACGGGGGGATGCGGATCTCGACTGAGCGGCCGGGGGCCTTCTCCGCGAATGCGGCCAACGCGGCTTTGACCTCCGCCCGCGTGCCCATGGACCCAGGCTAACTCGTGTTCGAAGGTGCTCTGGGCGGCGATGGGTCTACACATCTGGTTGAGAAGACTGCCCCAAAGACCGTTTGCAACCAGATGTGTAGGACAAATGTCCGTTAAGCCCTGTTTGTACCCCGCAATTTCTACACATCTGGTTGGCGGTTCCACCCGCTCAACCAGATGTGTAGACGCCGCCGCCCAACCGGGTCCGCTGCCGACCATCGGGGTCGAAATTCGCCGGGTCGAGCCACGCGAGAACCTGCCGGCGCCGGTTGGGCCACTCATGATCAAGCAGGGAGAACCAGGCCGTGTCACGATTGCGGCCATTGACGACCATGTGTTGGCGAAACACCCCCTCGAAGGTGAAACCGAAGCGCAGCGCGGCGGCCTTGCTCGCCTCGTTGCGGTTGTCACACTTCCACTCGACCCGACGCGCACCCCAGTCGAAGAGATGGTCAGCCATCAGCAACACCGCCTCGGTCGATGCCGGGGTTCGGCGCATCTGCGGCCCCCACAGGACATGCCCGATCTCGGCCACGCGGTTGGGCTCGTCGATCCGCATGATTGCCGCGCGTCCGACCGGCTGGCCGTCGATCAACGCCGCGAAGAACAACGGGTCGTCACTGGTCAGCCCATCGTCGAACCAGTCCGGTGAGGCGAACTCGTGCTGGAGGTCGGCCAGCGGCCGGTGTGACTCCTCGATCGGCTCGAGGGTCACGTAACGGCCCCGCAGGACTGCCCGCATCAGAAGAACGCGGGCAATACCCCGGCGCTGACGGTCGTCATCTCGGCGATGCCCCACTCCAGCTCACCGACCTGCAGGACGTCACCCAGCCCAGAATCCACCACGCCGATCCGCGTGCAGGCGAACCGCCGGGCACCACACATCTCGGTGAACCGCAACTCCTCCGAGCGCGGCACCACGACGATGGCCCGGGTGGCCGACTCGCTGAACAACCACGTGAACAGGTCCTCCCCGTCGGGCACCCAGGTGCGCGCACCGATGCCGGACCGCATGGCCATCTCAGCCAGGGCCAATCCGATCCCGCCGTCGGACACATCGTGGGCGGCGGTCAACATCCCGTCCCGGGAGCCGGCCACCAGGATTTGGGACAGCACCCGCTCGGCATCGAGGTCGACCTCCGGGGGCATGCCCGTCAGCAGGCCCTGCGACGTCGCCACCGCAGAACCGCCGAACTCGGACCTGGTCACACCGAGGACATAGATGAGTTCCCCGTCCGGCCCCCAGGCCATCGGCGTCCTGCGGGCCACATCGTCGAAGACGCCCAGCACGCCGACCACGGGTGTGGGATGGATGGGTGCCGAGCCGGTCTGGTTGTAGAAGCTCACATTGCCCCCGGTGACCGGGATACCCAGCTGCAGGCAGCCATCGGCCAGGCCAGTCACGGCCTGCTCGAACTGCCACATCACCTCGGGGTCTTCCGGTGATCCGAAGTTGAGACAGTTGGTCACAGCCAGCGGCACGGCACCGGTGGCCGAGACGTTGCGATAGGCCTCGGCAAGTGCGAGTTGCGTGCCACGGTATGGGTCGAGCTCGACGAACCGGGCGTTGCAGTCCGTGGCGATCGCCACGCCGCGCCCCGTCTGCTCATCGATGCGCAGCACCCCGGAATCCTCGGGCTGGGCCAGCACGGTGTTACCCCGCACGTAGCGGTCGTACTGGTCGGTGACCCACGCCTTGGACCCGTGGTTGGGATTGCCCAGCAGGTCCAGCAACGTCGTGCGCGGATCGGTCTGCCGCGGTTCGGTGGTCACTGCCTGCCGCGTCCGGATCGTGGCCGGCTCGGCGATGGGACGCTCGTAGATAGGGCCATCATGGGCCACCGTGCGGGGTGGGACATCCACGACCACCTCGTCGTGCCACTCGATGACCAGCCGGTCACCTTGCGTCACCTCGCCGATAACGGTCGCTGTGACCGCCCACTTCTCGCAGATGGCCATGAACGCGTCAAGGTTGCCCGGTGTGACGACCGCACACATCCGCTCCTGTGACTCGCTCATCAGGATCTCTTCGGGGCTCAGACTCTGATCCCGCAGCGGCACCCGATCCAACCACACGTGCATGCCGCCGTCGCCGTTGCTGGCCATCTCGGACGTGGCGCAACTGAGCCCCGCTCCGCCGAGATCCTGAATGCCGTCGATCAGGTCGGCCGCCAGCAGCTCCAGAGTGCATTCGATCAGCAGCTTCTCGGTGAAGGGATCCCCGACCTGCACCGCGGGACGTTTGCTGGGACCGGTCTCGTCGAAACTCTCGCTGGCCAGCACGCTCACCCCGCCAATGCCGTCGCCGCCGGTCAGCGCGCCGTAGAGAATCACGAGATTGCCCGCGCCCCTCGCACTGCTGACGTGGATGTCCTCGTGGCGCATCGCGCCCACGCACAGGGCGTTGACCAGCGGATTGGTCTGGTAGCACGGGTCGAAGACGGTTTCACCGCCGATGTTGGGCAGCCCAAGGCAGTTGCCGTACCCCCCGACGCCGGCAACCACACCGTGCACGACCCGGGCTGTATCAGGGTCATCGACACTGCCAAATCGCAACTGGTCCATCACGGCCAATGGTCGCGCTCCCATGCTCAGGATGTCGCGCACAATGCCGCCCACCCCGGTGGCGGCGCCCTGGTAAGGCTCGATGTAACTCGGGTGGTTGTGGCTCTCGACCTTGAACGTGACAGCCCACCCGTCGCCGATATCGACAACGCCCGCGTTCTCCCCGATGCCAACGAGCAGCGCCTCGGACTCCGGAGCCTTGCGGCCGAACTGCCGCAGGTGAACCTTGCTGGACTTGTAGGAGCAGTGCTCACTCCACATCACCGAGTACATGGCCAGTTCGGAACTGGTGGGGCGCCGGTGGAGAATGTCGCGGATGCGCTGGTACTCGTCGGGCTTCAGACCGAGTTCGGCGTACGGCTGCGGGTGGTCAGGGGTCTGCGCGGCGTGCGCCACCGAATCCATGGGTACGAGTTTAGGTTGGCAGCCAGCACGCCGGTAACCGCGGGCGATCTCCAGAGCTGGTCTTCAGCCCACCAGGGCGGTCAGCACCGAGGCGAACAGGCCCAGTCCGTCGACGCCGGGGCCCGTCAGGTCATCGATCGCATGCTCCGGGTGCGGCATCAGGCCCACCACGTTGCCCTGGGCATTGCTGATGCCCGCGATGTCGCGCCGCGATCCGTTCGGGTTACCGCCCAGGTAGCGGAACACCACGCGGCCGTCGGCTTCGAGCATGTCCAGCGTGCGCTCGTCGGCGATGTAGGACCCCTCACCGTTCTTCACGGGCACGACAATCTCCTGACCGGGTTCGAACGCCCCAGTCCAAGCACTGTTCGTGCTCTCCACCCGCAGCGTCTGATCACGGCACACGAAGTGCAGGCTGTCGTTGCGCACCAACGCGCCGGGCAGCAGGTGGGCCTCGCACAAGACCTGAAAGCCGTTGCAGATGCCCAGCACCGGCATGCCCTGCTCTGCGGCGTCCACGATCTCGCTCATTACCGGCGCAAATCGGGCGATCGCGCCACAGCGCAAGTAATCCCCGTAGGAGAAGCCACCGGGCAGCACGACGGCCGCCACCCCGCGCAGATCGTGGTCGCCGTGCCACAGTGCTACTGGTTCTGCCCCTGCGTACGTCACCGCCCGCGCGGCATCGATGTCATCGAGGGTCCCGGGGAAAGTGACTACGCCGACTCGCACACCCTCACGGTACGACAGCGACTGGGCAAGCGGCCTTGTGCACCACCGCATGGCTGACCGAACCCAGCAGCAGACCACGGAACCCGCCCAGGCCGCGTGACCCTACGACCACGAGTTGGGCGTGTTCACTGGCCTTCACCAAGGCCTTGACCGGAGAACCCTTCATGACCTCTTGGCGCACTTTGACGTCGGGGAAGTCGTCACGGAACCCGGCCATCGCCTCGGACGTGTCGCGCAACTCAGCATTGCCGTAATCGCGGATCAACACCTCCGGCTCGTAACTCGGGACCTCGACCATCGACCAGGTCGGCGGGATCTCCCACGAGTGCAGCACATGCAAGGACAAACCCGTGAAACTAGCCTGCTCGAAAGCCCAGCGCAGTGCCTTGAGCGAATGGGCGGAGCCATCGACACCGACGACCATGTCGGCAGCATCGGCGGCGACTGGACGCATCACGACCGTAGGACAGGAGGCGTGCGTGGCGATCTGGCGTGAAACGCTGCCGAGCAGGAAGCCGGTCAGCCCACCGGAACCATGGCTGCCGACGACGGCCATCTCGGCGTCTTCAGACAGGTGCACCATGACCGACGCCGGCCGGCCGGCGATGACCTCACCCACGGCGTTGGCGCCCAGTTGCGCGGCCGCGACCAGCCCCTCGTCGTTGGCCGCCTGCGCCTCTTTGCGCAATTCATCGACGAGGTCCTGCTGGACCAGCGCTGAGGCACCCATACCCAGGTCCGCCGGCGGCATGGACCATGTGGTCACCACCTCCAGCGTGCGCCCACGTTGTGCAGCAGTGGTAGCCGCCCATTGCAGTGCCAGTGCCGAACCTTCGGAACCGTCGTAACCCACAATCACCGAACCGGACATCACAACCCCTCCGTCCACACGTGGCCGGTGGTCGCCAGGCGCAATCGTGCGCCTGACCGACGCATCGAACCTGTTGTCCGCTGACTCTGATTCTACTCCTGCCCACCCGCTTCCCGGCAGGGCTATTTGAGCGCAATCCGTCCGGAATCGATCTTGAAGACGATCCAGTGGTGGGGTCCGATACCGGCTTTGTCCCATTGTGGTCCCACGATCGTCCAGCCGGCGCGCTGGTACAGGCCCAATGCCGCCACTCTGGCATTCGCCCAGAGGCTGGCCGCACCACCGCGCTCAGCCCGCCGCACAGCCGCCTCGAGCAGGGCCGTGCCCGTACCACCGCGGTAGTGCGGCAGGACGGCCATCGACCGCAACTGCCACTGCGGCGCCGGCAATTCCATGAGCTCTGGATGTGACCACTGTGCGGGGCCCACTGAGCACGCACCCACCACCCGGCCGGCCACGACAGCGGCCACATGCAGACAGTCCGCCGGTGGGTCGGCGTCACCCGGCAATGGGCCATGCGGACGCAGTACTTCGAGCTGCACGTCGCGGACTTCGGACTGCGTCGCATCGCGGATCACGGGTTCACAGTAGTTTGGCGTGCATGGCATATCGCGACGTCATGCGCTGGCTCGGACACAAGGAATGGTTCGCCTGGACCGCGGCCCGGCTCGCGCCGTTGGACGCGAAGGTGGTCAAGAAGACCGGCGGGAAGTTCGGGCTACTGGGCAATTACGGTCTGCCGCAGTGTCTGCTCACAACGACGGGGCGCAAATCCGGCCAACAGCGCACCGTGACGCTGCTCTACGGCACGCGCGGCGACGACGTGGTGCTCATCGGTTCCAACTTCGGCCAACAGCACCACCCGGCTTGGGCGCTGAACCTCGAGGCCAATCCGCAGTGCGTCTTCAGCACAGATGACCGGACCCAGGACATGGTGGCGCGGATGGTCACCGAGGAGTCCGAGCGTGAGGAACTGTGGCAGCTGATGTACGACATCTGGCCGGCCTACGCGGCATATCGCGGGCGGGCGGGCCGTGACATCAAGGTCTTCGTTCTGACGCCTGTCTGAGGCAAGGAGCCCGGCTCCCCCCTCGTTGAGCCGGGCAACAAGAGGATCCCCCGCGGCGCCCGTTACCGAAACGTGACCTCAGTCACCGGACCTCGAGGCTGTACTCCTCGATCACGGGATTGGCCAGCAGCGTCTCAGCCAAATGCTCGAGTTCGGCCAGACGCTCCTCGGTGAGTTGACCGTCGATCTCGATCTCGAAGCGCTTACCCTGGCGCACAGCCCTGACCCCCGAGAGCCCCAGCCTGCCCATCGCCTTCTGGACGGCCTGCCCTTGCGGGTCCAGCAACTCGGGTTTGGGCATGACTTCAACGATGATCCGCGGCACGTCTGAAACTGTATCCCGTGCCGTTGGGATCAGTGTGTCTCGGACTCCGCGACATACTTCGCGAACTGCGCGTGGTCGGCGTCCACCACGTCGGCGTAGCGCAAGGCGAAGCGGGAGACCGCCTTGACGAAGGAATCGGAATCCCCGAGGTAGGCGTCGATGGCGATCCGGTCGCCGGTGACGGCGTGCGCCCGGGCGAGCGTGAAACCGCACAGTCGCGCAAAACGAGGCAGACTGGCAGCCGGGGTGCGGGCGTACGCGGTAACAACTGGGCGCAGTTGGCTGATGATGTAGTCGCGGTCCTGCCAGCGGCTGAATCCCAGCAACGGGTCCGGCTCGAACTGGATCAGTGCCTGTCCCAATGCGATCCGCCGGGCCTGATTGCCGCGGTGGCGGTATTCGGGCAGCACGAACGGCTGCAGCACCGACGGCCTCGCCTCCTTGACCTCAAGGGCCACCAACTCGTGTCGGCGGGTGCCTTGCAACAGCACGATGAAGCACCGCAGACCGACGTCCGAGACACCCCGCACGAGCATCGCGATGTCCGCGATCCGGTACTCGGTGAGCATCTGCTGCACCTCCGGACTCACAGAGGTCGCATATCCGCTCATGATCGCGATCATCCCGTCATGCAACGTCGCGGCATCCTGTTCGCTGAGCCACTGGGTGAGCGGCTGGATCGGGCCGCCGAAACGCAGTTGGGTCTCGTCCTCGAACATGTCGGAATAGAGCATGGGTTCGTCGGGGAAGGCGAGGTCTTTGGTGCGGCGATCGCCCTTGGCGACCGCTCTGGCCACCTCCCCCTCCGGGACTCCGGCGAACCAGAGGTCGAGCCGGTCCTGGTCAGCCGCCCAGGCGATACCGCGCCGGTAGCCCTCCACGGATGCCCGTGCGACCGCTCGCTGATCCTTAGCCGCAGCACCGGCCGCGCGTGCGGCCAGCACCAGGCCGGTACTCATCCGCTTGACGTCCCACTCCCAGGGCGCCCGCAGAGTCTCGTAGAAGGAGCCCACCTCGAAGACGGGTTCGCCGTGCGGAGGCCGGAAGTAGCCGAACGTGAACGCGTCGACGTCTCCGCAGGCCTGCACGTTGATCTCGGACACGGGGGTCACAGAGAGGTCCGCGGCCATGACCACATCAGCGCCCCGGAAGTAGGAATGGTCGTCGGCCGCCATCCGCTCATGACGCAGGGGGATCAGCGAGTCGAGCCGATCCTGGTCCTGCTCGAGGACGAGCCGCAGGGGGTCGGGGCGCACCTGCGACCGGTAGAGATCGGCGTGCGCGTCATGGGGGACCCGGTTGCGCGCATCCAACCCGCGCTGGATCCGCTCATCGAGCGATCCGGCGGTCTTCAGCGCTTGCCACATGGCACGAGTGTACGGATTACTCGTAGTTCCAGGCCTCCCAGGCGCTGGCCACCATATCCGGCAGATCCTTGCTGGCCGACCAGCCGAGTTCTTCCCGGATCTTGTCCACCAGGGCCACGAGTTGGGCAGGATCTCCGGGCCGGCGAGCGGTGATCTGCGCGTCGGCGTCGCGGCCCAGCACGGCACTGACCGCGTCGATCACTTCGATGACCGAGACCCCCTGTCCCCGACCGACGTTGTAGACGGTTCCCACCGTTTCGCCCTCGCAGCGAGCCGCGGCGGCGACGTGGGCGTCGGCCAGGTCGCTGACGTGGATGTAGTCGCGGATACACGATCCGTCAGGGGTGGGGTAGTCGTCGCCGAACACCTGCGGCCGCCGACCGGTCGTCAATGCCCGGTAGACCATGGGAATCAGGTTGAACACGCTGGTGTCGCCGAGGTCCGGGGACCCGGCACCCGCCACGTTGAAGTACCGCAGAGAGATCCAGGACAAGTCACGGTTGACCGCGGCGTTGGACGTGATCCATTCGCCCACGACCTTGGTCTGGCCGTAAGGGGACTCGGGGTTGCGCGCAGCGTCTTCAGCGACGAACTCCGCGGCTGGGTTCCCGTAGACAGCTGCCGACGACGAGTAGACGAAACAGCGCGTGCCCACCTCGGCCATGGCCTCGAGCAGCGACAGCATGCCATCGACGTTCTCCCGGTAGTAGTACTCGGGTCGCTCCACCGACTCGCCGACGGCCTTCTTCGCAGCTAGATGCACAACGCCAGTGACGTCGTGTTCGCGCAGAGCCGCTGCGACGGCCGCGCGATCAGCCACGTTGGACTGTACGAGAGGCACCCCCGGCGGCACCTTTCGCGCGAGTCCGGTGGACAAGTCGTCCAGCACGACAACATCGCGGCCACTGGCCTGCAGGGCGCGCAGGACATGGGCGCCGATGTAGCCGGCCCCTCCGGTGAGTAGCCAGGTCGTCATGCGAACTCCCTTCCTGTCAATGTCTCGTAGGCCGCGATGTACTTGGCCCGGGTGCGCGCCACCACGTCGTGTGGCAGGGCCGGCGGGGGTTGGTCGCCCGCTGGGTCCCAGCCGGAATCGTGGCGCAGCCAGTCCCGCACGAACTGCTTGTCGTAACTGGGCGGCGCTGACCCTGCGGCCCACGTGGTCGCCTCCCAGAACCGCGACGAGTCGGGCGTCAGCACCTCATCGGCCAGGACGATCGTGCCGTCACCGCGCACGCCGAACTCGAACTTGGTGTCCGCCACGATGATCCCGCGCTCTGCGGCGATCGATCGTGCCCGATGGTAGATCGCCAGGGACATATCCCGGATCCGCTGCGCTGGTTGCTCACCGACCCGCTCTACGGCCCCGGCGAAGTCGATGTTCTCGTCGTGATCCCCGATGGCTGCTTTTGTGGCTGGGGTGAACAGGGCGACGGGCAGCCGCTGCGATTCCCGCAGGCCGGGTGGCAGGTCGATGCCACACACAGCACCGGTCCTCTGGTAGTCGTTCCAGCCCGAACCGCTGAGGTACCCGCGCACCACACATTCGACAGCCAGCATGTCGAGGCGTTCGCAGATGACTGCCCGGCCCGCGACCGCCTCCGGCACGTCCGTGCTGATGATGTGATTGGGCACGATGTCTCGCAGCTGGTCGAACCACCACAGCGACATCTGGGTCAGCACGCGGCCTTTGTCGGGGATCTGTGTCGGCAGGATCCAGTCGAAGGCGCTGATGCGGTCGGACGCGACGAACAACAGTCGGTCGCCGTCCGTGTAGAGGTCGCGCACCTTGCCGGAGTAGACGTGCGTCCACCCGGGAATCGGATCAGTGCTCACTGGTTCACGCTAACGGGTCTGCTCTGCCCCACGCTCAGGCGTGTCGTGCCGCGCGACGATGACCCCTCCGGATCCGGCAGTTTGGGGCACAGTGGTGATGATGACCGCCAACCGTTTCGCCGCACTGGCCTGCGCTTTGTGGCTGGCCGCCGGTGCCCTCACGGTGTACATCGCGACGGTCTCGGGCATTCCGGGTGTGGATCTCGCCCTGGCCCAACCTGCGCATGACCTGGCCGTTGCGAATCCCTGGCTGGTCTGGGTGGCACGGTTCTTCGCTGCGATGGGGTCGGGCTTCGTCCTCGCACCTCTGACCGTCGGTGTAGTGCTCGCCTTGTGGCTGCGCGGCCAGCGGTGGTGGGCGGTGTGGTTGGCGGCGGACGGGATCACCGGAATCGTCGTATCCCAGACCGTCAAACGGGTTATCGACCGCCCACGGCCCGCTTGGGACAACCCGCTGAACGAGTTGACGAGCCCGTCGTTCCCCAGCGGGCACAGCATGGCGGGGATCTACGGGTATCTGGCTTTTGGTGTCGTCGCGTGGTTCCTGGTCAATCGCGCGTTCGGGACGGTGCTCATGGTCTTCGGTGTCCTGATGGGACCCAGCCGGGTCTTCTTCGGAGTGCATTGGCCCACTGATGTCCTGGCGGGGTGGCTGTTCGCGGGTGCCTGCATGTGCACTGTGACCGCCGTCTTGTGGTGGCGGTGGGGACCGCCTCCGACCCCGACCGCGGAACAGCACCAGGGCGCGGCAGGTGCGACCCGCATTGAGATGGCCGACTGACCTTCCCGGACACGAAACCGGGGAAACCTCGGCGCTGGCAGAGCAATTCGGCAGTTGTTGCTGCAACACGCCGTAGGAATTCGCACCTTCTGCCCAACCACTGCCGGCCTGACGGAACTTCCCCTGCAATCCGAGCACCCCTGCTCCGGACGTGCCGGGTACGTCGGAGAAGCTCAGCCCGACCGTTTCACAGGATCGCCCCGGGACTGTAGTCAGCTGCTCGCGGGTGCTCGGCAGCAATCAGAGCCACCCGCTCAACCACCACACCAACCTGCGCCCGCGCCGCACCCGTGAACTCCAGCGGCTGCGCCATCAAGGCCTCCAAGTCGCCTAGATCGAGGGGCAAGCGGTCATCGGCGGCCAGGCGCTGCAGGAGTCCCGGATCCTGACCCGTGGTACGCATGTCCAAGGCGGCGGCGACCGCGTTGTCCTTGATCACCTCGTGCGCGGTCTCTCGGCCCACTCCGCTGCGCACGGCGGCCATCAGGATCTTCGTGGTCGCCAGGAACGGCAGGTACTTGTGCAGCTCCCGCTCCACGACGGCCTCGAACACACCGAACTCATCGAGCACGGTGAGCATGGTCTCCAGCATCCCGTCCATCGCGAAGAACGCGTCCGGAAGCATGACCCGACGCACCACCGAGCAGTACACGTCCCCCTCGTTCCACTGCGAGCCCGCCAGGTCGCTGGCCATCGTCTGGTACCCGCGCAGGAGCACCATGAAGCCGTTGACCCGCTCACACGAGCGCGTGTTCATCTTGTGCGGCATCGCGCTCGATCCCACTTGCCCCTGCTGGAAACCCTCCGTGACCAGGTCATGACCGGCCATCAGCCGGATCGTTGTGGCCAGACTCGACGGTCCGGCTGCCACCTGTAGCAACGCCGAGAGCACCTCATAGTCAAGACTGCGCGGGTAGATCTGCCCGACACTGGTGAGAACCTGTTCAAAGCCCAGATGCCCGGCCACGCGCCGCTCCAGCTGCGCCAGCGCCTCGGGCGACCCCAACAGATCGAGCATGTCCTGAGCAGTGCCCACTGGCCCTTTGATCCCGCGCAGCGGGTAGTCCTCCAGCAGGTGCTGCAACCGCTTGTAGGCGATCAGAACCTCATCGGCAGCCGTGGCGAACCGCTTGCCCAGCGTCGTGGTCTGAGCGGCGACATTGTGCGATCGGCCCGTCAGCGCGACCTCGCTGTACTGCGCCGCGAGATGCCCGAGTCGTGCCAGCAGGGCAACGGTCTTGTCACGCACCAGCAGCAGGGACTGCCGGATCTGCATCTGCTCCACGTTCTCGGTGAGGTCGCGGCTGGTCATGCCCTTGTGGATCTGTTCGTGGCCGGCCAACGCGCTGAACTCGTCGATGCGCGCCTTGACGTCGTGGCGGCTGATGCGCTCGCGCGCAGCGATGGAATCCAGGTCCACCTGATCGATGACCGCCCGGTAGTCGGCCAGCGCATCTGCGGGAACCTCCACCCCGAGGTCCGCCTGAGCCTGCAGCACGGCCAGCCACAGTTCCCGCTCAGCCACGATCTTGTTCTGCGCTGACCAGATGTGCTGCATCTGCGGGGACGCGTAGCGGTTCGCCAGGACGTTGGGGATCATCGATCGGCCTTCCGGTGAGGGTGCTGGCTTGGCAAGTTTGCCGCGATGTCGGTGCGGTAGTGCCCACCGGGCAGGTCGATGGTGCTCAGCACCGCGTACGCCTGCTCCCGCGCTTGGCTCAGGGTCTGCCCCGTGGCCACCACGTTGAGCACCCGGCCACCCGCGGACACGATCTGAGCGTCTCGCAGGGCCGTTCCGGCATGCAGCACCCCCGGGTGGTCGGCACCGGTGATGACATCACCGGTACGCGGCGACTGCGGGTATCCGTGGGCAGCCAGCACAACTGTCACAGCGGCCCCCTCCCGCCACTGCAGGGCTGGGTGCTCACCGAGGCGACCCGTGGCCGCGGCCAGCAGGAGACCGGCCAGCGGCGTCTCCAACAGCGCGAGCACCGCTTGCGTCTCAGGATCGCCGAAGCGCGCGTTGAACTCGACCACCTTGGGTCCTGAGCCGGTCAGCGCCAGCCCTACGTAGAGCACCCCCACGTAGGGGGTTCCGCGGCGGGCCATTTCAGCTATCGCTGGCCTGGCCACATGGTCCACGGTCCACTGCGCCAGATCGGGATCGGCCCACGGCAGCGGGCAGTAGGCGCCCATGCCGCCTGTATTGGGCCCGGTGTCGCCCTCGCCGACGCGTTTGAAGTCCTGGGCGGGCAACAACGCCACCACATCTGTGCCGTCACAGATGCAGAACACGCTGGCCTCCGGGCCGTCCAGGTACTCCTCGATCACCACCTGGCCGCCCTTGCCGAAGATCGCGTCGGCGTGCGCCATCGCGAGATCACGGTTCTCAGTGACCACGACCCCCTTGCCCGCCGCGAGACCGTCGTCCTTGACCACATACGGAGGTCCGAAGCCGTCCAGCGCTGCTGCCAACTCGTGGGGGCTGCGCAGAGTCCGCGCGGCCGCCGTTGGGATCCCGGCCGCCAGCATCACCTGCTTGGCGAAGTCCTTGCTGCCTTCCAGCTGGGCGGCCGCGGCGGAAGGGCCGAACACCGGAACTCGCAACGGCGCGATCGCGTCCGCGGCCCCAGCGACCAGCGGCGCCTCCGGACCAATCACGACCAGGTCGAAGCCTGCGGCCAGACCGGCCACCGCTGCAGCGTCACCGACGTCGACCGGAACAGTGGTCACGACCCGTCCAATGCCAGCGTTGCCGGGGGCGGCCACCACCTCGCTCACGGCCGGGTCGGCCAACAGGGAAAGGACCAGAGCATGCTCCCGAGCACCGGAGCCGATCACCAATACGCGCACGCCTCCCAGGGTAGGCGCAGGCTCCTGTCCCCGGCGCCGCGCGGCTCAGTCCACGAGGTCGTGGATCTGGATCGTCTCCTTGCGGTCCTGCCCCACCCCGATGGCGGAGATCCGGCACTGTGACTGCTCCTCAAGGAACTGCACGTAGCTGCGGGCGGCAGCCGGAAGGTCAGAGAACTCGCGCGCCGCGCTGATGTCGTCGCTCCAGCCGGGCAAGTACTCATACACCGGTGTGGCGCTGACGAAGTCGCGCTGGTTCATGGGGATGTCGTCGACACGCACCCCGTCCACCTCGTACGCCACGCAGACGGGGATCCGGTCGAATCCGGTGAGCACATCGAGTTTGGTCAAGAAGATGTCGGTGAGACCGTTGATCCGGCTCGCATTGCGCGCGATCGGGCCGTCGAACCAGCCGCAGCGACGGTCACGGCCGGTGGTCACGCCCACCTCGCCACCCACCGAACGCAGCCGCTCGCCGTCGGCATCGAAGAGCTCCGTCGGGAACGGCCCGGCCCCCACCCGGGTGGTGTAGGCCTTCAGGATTCCCAGCACCCGGGAGATCCGCGTGGGTCCGATGCCACTGCCGGCGCAGGCGCCACCCGCGGTCGGGTTCGACGACGTGACGAAGGGGTAGGTGCCGTGATCGACATCGAGCAGTGTCCCCTGCGAACCCTCCAGCAGGATGTACTCGCCCTTGTCCAGCGCGGTATTCAGCAACAGGCCAGTGTCGGCCACATGCTGGGCGAACAGCGGGGCGTAGGACAGCAGTTCCTCGCAGACCAGATCAACGGCCAAGGGACGCCGGTTGTAGATCTTCAGCAGCACCTGGTTGCGGGCGTGCAGCGCGCCTTCCACCTTGTCGCGCAGGCCGTCGGCGTCGAACAGGTCCTGCACCCGAATGCCGATGCGAGCGACCTTGTCCATATAGGTCGGACCGATCCCGCGCCCGGTTGTGCCGATCTTCTTCTTGCCCGCGAAGCGCTCGGTGACCTTGTCCAGTTCGACGTGGTAGGGAGCGATCAGGTGGGCGTTGCTGCTGATGACCAGCCGAGAGGTGTCGATGCCACGCTCTTGCAGTCCGGTCATCTCCCGCTGCAGGACCGCCGGATCGATCACGACGCCGTTGGCGATCACGGGGGTGCAGGTGGGGGTCAGGATGCCCGAGGGCAACAGGTGCAGTGCGTACTTGTCCTGACCGATCACCACGGTGTGGCCAGCGTTGTTTCCCCCCTGGTAACGGACCACGTAGTCGACGCGCTCCCCGAGGATGTCGGTCGCCTTGCCTTTGCCCTCGTCGCCCCATTGAGCGCCGACAAGCACGATTGCGGGCATGCTGGGTCCTCCCTATTGCCTGACCAGATTGCCTGACCAGAGCAACCTACCGCACGAACCGTCGCCGGGGACGTCAGCCGTGGGCGTCCTGCTGGTAGGCGGCCACCACCTCGTCGAAGTCCGCGAAGATCCGGTCCTGGGTGAAGTCCGCGGTGAGGCCCAGAGTCTTCATGCTGTGCAGCAGGGAGGGATCGGCGCCCATGATGCCGAAGTGCGCGGAATGGGCGTGGACATAGTCGATCAGACCCTTGACACTGATGGCCGCCGAATAGTCGATGTCGGTGACGCTCGAGCAGTCCAACACCAGCCATCGCACCGGGTCCGGCGCCGAGGAGAAGACCGCCTCGACGGCGTCGACGAAGCGGTTGGCGTTGGCGTAGAAGAGTTCGCTGTCGTACCTGAACACGATCAGCCCGGGCATCGTCTGGGCGCCTGGTTTGGCGCTGCCGAAGACTGGTGCGTCGGCGGCCTCTTTGATCACGAAGGACTTGGGGGTGTACTGGCGCTGGACCAGCCAGATGACACTCATCACGATCGCCAGAATGATGCCCTCCTCCACGCCGATCGCGCAGACCACCGCGGCCGTGACGATCGCGATGACTGCCTCACCACGGCGCTCCTGCCAGATCCGGCGCAGGCCCACGATGTCGACGAGGTCGATGCCGATGAGGAAGACGATGGCGCCCAGAACGGCCTTCGGCATGTCCGCGAGCAAGCTGGTCAGGAACAGCACCACGATGAGGACGACAGCGGACATGGTGATGTTGGCGACCTGCGTGCGGCCCTTGAGTTCGTCGAGAATCTGGGTCTTCGTGGGGCTGCCGTTGACCACGAACGTGCCGGACATCCCAGCCGCGAGGTTGGCGCCCGACAAACCGACGATGTCGCGGTTGACATCGACCTTCTGCCCATGGCGCATGGCGAAGGACCGTGACGTGGCCGCTGACTGGGCGATGATGAGGATGAAACACGAGAAGGCCACCCCGACGCAGTCACCGAGGGCGGACATCTCGATGCCCTGCGGCCAGCCGAGGGGCGGGAAACCACCTTGTACCTCGCCCACCACGGCAACACCCTTGGCCGAGGCGTTGATGGCTGCCGAGACGATGATGGACAGTACGACCGCGACGATGGCCCCTGGAACGACTGGCAGGAACTTCTTGAAACCGAGGATGATGATCAGCGTTCCTGCCGCGAAGGCCGCTGTGAGCCAGTCGATGGATCCCAGATTGGTGAGCAGGCTCCACTGCTGCTCCAGCCAGGAGCCGGTGCCCTTCGGGATCCCGAGCATGTCCGGCAGCTGACCGGTGAAGACCTGCACCCCGACACCGGTGAGGAAGCCGATGAGCACCGAGGCGCTGAGGAAGTCACCCAGGAATCCCAGCCGTGCGACCCGGGCTATCAGCAGCATCGCAGCACAGAGGATCGCGATGAAGGAGGTGTACGCCAGCCACAGATCTGAGTAGGGGGTGAGCCCGGAGACCGTCATGCCGGCCAGCCCCGCCGCCAGGATGGCCGCGGTGGCGGAGTCGGCACCCACCACCAGCAGCCGCGACGATCCGAGCAACGCGAACAGCAGTGTCGGGAAGATGACGGTGTACAGGCCGGTGACGATGGGGGTCTGCGCGATGCTGGTGTAACCCATGGTCTCCGGAATGGCGACCGCTGCCAAGGTCAAGCCGGCGACGATATCGGCCCGCAGCCATGGTTTCTGATACCCGCGCAGGGTGATCGGGACGAGGTTCACGGGTGCGATTGAACCAGGGTGAGAAGGGCGAAGCCTCCCCCAGAGCGGAGGAAGATCGTCAGTGACGGCCTTCGGCGATGAACCGCCGGCCGCTGAGTTCTGTGGGTTCGATGACCACGTACCGATTCTTGGGTGCCGTGTTCCAGGGGAACAGCGGCAGTCCCTCCGCAGAGTCCATCTCATCGTCGTGGGTCAGCACGCGCCCCAGACCTGCCATGACCACCGACCAGGCTTCGTTGGAGTCCTCGTTGTACCCATCGATCTCGAACGCCACTTCGTGGTGGGCCATGACGGAGGCCAGCTTGCTGCCCTCCGCCGTCTTGAAGTAGATCTCGCCCTCATGGACCACGTAGTTGATGGGGAAGATGTCAACCCGCCCCCCTACGACCGTCGCGAGCCGGCCGATCTGATTGGCCGCCAGCAATTCCCAGCACTGCTCATCGGAGAGAACATCCATACCCGCATCCTTCCACGACCCGGTCCTGCCGGGCAGGTTGATCGTCGGGTTTGCGCCGATGGGAAGAATTTTCAGGCGTGGTGGATAGCGCCTTCTGGTGGCACTGCTGTTCTTCGTGGCAATCATTGCTGCGAAGTGACGGCAGCGGTTGGAGACCGAACTGCGGACTATTCCGGGGTTGTTACCCCGAAACACGGACTATTCCGGGGTTGTTGCCCCGAGAGACCGCAGAAACGGCCAACGACGTCGGAAAAGTGGCCCGCCGAAGTCGGTCGGGAGGGTCCGTTTACCCAGCGACGCAGGACACGACGAGCCTCAGCCCCACCACGGACTATTCCCGGGTTGTTGCCCCGAACCACGAACTATTCCGGGGTTGTTACCCCGAAACACCGCGAGAACGGCCAACAACATCGGAAAAGTAACGGCCGAAGTCGGCCGAGGAGCGTCCGTTCACACCCGCGACGCAGCGAACCCCCAGGACACGACGAACCTCACACCCACCACGGACTATTCCCGGGTTGTTGCCCCGAAACACCGCAAGAAAGGCAAACGACCCGGGAAAAGTGGCCCCGAGGGCTGCGGCAAAGGACCGCGGTCAAGCGGTCCTCTCGTCCGGCCGTCGCCGCGGACACGACAGATCCCCGGCCCCACCAGGGACCGGGGATCCGACGAGTCCTTAGGCCCTCGTCCCAGCGCTGCGCAGGTCGTTGCACGCCTCGACGACGCGGGCGGCCATGCCAGCCTCGGCTTGCTTGCCCCAGGCGCGCGGGTCGTACTGCTTCTTGTTGCCGACGTTGCCGTCGACCTTGAGCACACCGTCGTAGTTCTTGAACATCCAGTCGGCAACGGGCCGGCTGAAGGCGTACTGCGTGTCGGTGTCCACGTTCATCTTCACGACGCCGTAGTCCAGCGCCTCCCGGATCTCGCTGAGCAGTGAGCCGGAACCGCCGTGGAATACCAGGTCGAACGGCTTGTCCACGCCGTACTGGGCACTGACCGCGTCCTGAATCTCCTTCAGAATGCTGGGCGTGAGCACCACATTGCCGGGCTTGTAGACGCCGTGCACGTTGCCGAACGTCGCGGCGACCATGTACCGGCCGCGCTCGCCCAGACCCAGCTTGGCCGCCGTCGCCAGGCCATCCTCAGGGGTGCTGAACAGCTTGGCATCGTGCTTCGCCTCGATACCGTCCTCTTCACCGCCGACGACGCCGATCTCAAGCTCCATGATGATGTTGGCCTGGTGGCACTTGTCGAGCATCTCCTCGGCGATGTCGAGGTTCTCATCCAGGGGAATGGCTGAGCCATCCCACATGTGCGACTGGAACAGCGGCAGTTTGCCGGACTTCACGCGCTCGATCGAGATGTCGACCAGCGGCCGCATGAATCCATCGAGCTTCTGCATCGGGCAGTGGTCGGTGTGCAGGGCCACGTTGACCGGGTACTTCTCCGCGGCGATGTAGGCGAACTCCGCCAACGCAACGGCACCGGTGACCATGTCCTTGACCATCTGGCCGGACGCGAACTCGGCGCCGCCCCAGGAGAACTGGATGATCCCGTCGCTCTCGGCCTCGGCGAAACCGCGCAGAGCCGCGATGATCGACTGCGAGGACGTGACGTTGATGGCGGGGTAGGCGAACTGACCGGCCTTGGCGCGGTCGAGCATGTCGGCATAAACCTCAGGCGTAGCAATAGGCATGTTCCAACCGTACCCAGTGCCCGCGGGTTGGCGCGAGGTTCGGCCAGGCTGAGCCTCATAGGCTGGCAGTCATGACCGTCGGCCCGCATCCGCAGCCCTGGCCTGACGACCCCCGGCTGGATCCCGAACTGTTGGCCGCAGGGGATACCCGCAATGTCGAAGACCGATTCCGCTACTGGCGCAGGGAAGCGATCATCGCGGAGTTGGACCGCTCCCGACACCGGCTCCATGTGGCCATCGAGAACTTTCAGCACGACTTCAACATCGGGTCGGTCGTGCGCACCGCCAACGCCTTCAACGTCGCGGGCGTGCACATCATCGGCAAGCGGCGCTGGAATCGCCGAGGGGCGATGGTCACCGATCGTTACCAGCACGTCCAACATCACCCGCTGCCAACAGACCTGCTGAGCCTGGGGCTGCCGCTGATCGGCATCGACAACGTGCCCGGCTCCATCGCCTTGGAGGGGGCAGCGCTACCGCAGGCCTGCATCATGGTCTTCGGTCAGGAAGGGCCGGGCCTGAGTCCGGAGTCCTTGGACCTGTGCCAGACAGTCCTGCACATCACCCAGTTCGGTTCCACCCGCTCGATCAATGCCGGCGCCGCGGCCGCCATCGCGATGTGGGCCTGGGCTCTGCAGTGGGCACCGCCGGACAGAGCGTGAGGATCAGGCCGCGGCCTGCTCCCGACGATGCCGCACGTACTCGATGATGACGGGAATGACCGAGATGAAGACCACGGAAAGCAGGATGATCTCGATGTTGTTCTTCACGAACGGCACGTTGCCCAGCGCATATCCGAGGTAGGTCACGCCCGCCCCCCAGATCAGTCCCCCGATCGCGGAGTAGATCATGTAGACCTTGAAATCCATACGCCCCACACCCGCCATGGCCGTGATGAACGTCCGCACGATCGGCACAAACCGGGCCAGCACGATGGCCCGGGGCCCATACCGCTCGAAGAACTCGTGGGTCTTGTCGACATACTCCTGGCGGAAGAACCGCGAGTTGGGCCGGTTGAACAGCTTCGGCCCCACCTTGTAGCCGATCCAATAGCCCGCGGCATTGCCCAGCACCGCTGCCAGCGCCAGCACTAGAGCCACCACCCAGATCGGGGTCTCGATGAAGTCCTGGGCCACGAACAATCCAGTGATGAACAGTAGGGAATCCCCGGGCAGGAAGAAGCCGATCAGCAGGCCGCACTCCGCGAAGATGATGAACGCCACACCGATCAGCGCCAGCGGCCCGAGCCAGGTCAAGATGTTCTCGGGATTCAGCGCCTCGAGCAGGGCCAGTGTGGAACTCATACTTACGACGGTACCTGGCTCACATTCTTGCCCCCGCCACTGATCAGGAGGACTAAGGTGTGTGCGTGGACAAGCGCGAGATGTTGAAACAGCAGATCTTGGACAAGGCCGTCGTTCACGGCAAGGTGACGTTGTCCAGCGGTAAACAGGCCGATTACTACATTGATCTGCGCCGGATCACTCTTGACCACGAAGCGGCACCGCTGGTCGGTTCGATCATGCGCGAACTGACCGCCGACCTGCACTTCGACGCCGTGGGCGGTTTGACCCTTGGCGCCGACCCGGTGGCCACCGCGATGATGCACGCTCATGGCCGTCCGATGAATGCGTTCGTGGTGCGCAAGAAGGGCAAGGCGCATGGCCTGCAGCGTCGTATCGAGGGCCCCAACGTCGACGGTAAGCGCGTGCTGGCGGTGGAGGACACCTCAACGACCGGCGGAAGTGTGCTGACCGCAGTGGAGGCGTTGCGGGCCGCCGGTGCCCACGTGGAAGCCGTCGCCGTCATCGTCGACCGGGGCGCGGGTGACGCAGTGCGGGCGGCAGGGCTGGACTACCGCGCGGCCTATACGCTGCGCGATCTGGGACTGTGACGGATCTGCAGGTCGCGTTACTTCCGCCGCTGCCGGGGGAACAGTGGTCGTGGGGGGAGTGCGCGGCCGAACTGGCCGCCTACGGCTATCCCGTGCGAATCGTGGAGGAACACCCCGATGATTCCGGCGGTGAGCTGGACCTGGCCGGCATGTACGTCGCTCACTGTGCTCTCGAACTGGCCCAGGACCCGGGCCGACCACCGGTCGTGTTGGTCGTCTACGGCGGGGCGGGGCGGATGTTGGCGGCCATCGGCTTCTCGCAGCGCGCCTCCCGCCGGCGCGTCCTCGGATACGTCTTCGTCGACGCTGAACTGCCAAAGGCCGGCGTGGCCGACTGGCCGGATGCCCCGGTCACGTACATCGGCGCCCGCGAAGCGGTGGTGGCGAGTTTGCGTGGCTGGGATGTGCTGCCCGGCGATGACGTGGCGGCAGAACTGCGCAGTGTGGCAGCCGTGAGCATCTGAGGTCGCGCACTCACAGCGCCGCGAGAAGCATCCGCTCTATCTCGGGATCCATGCCGGTCACTGCAGCGCTGGATGTCGGCACCCAATCCAGGCCCTCCTCCAGCAGCCACGACCACGTGTCGGCAATCGTCTGCTCCAGTGGGCGAGCGACGAAGCCGAACTCAACCGCGGCCCGGCCGTCGACGGCGAACGCTGCGGCGTTGTCCGGGTCGGGCGGTAGCCACAGTGGGAGACCGCGCCAGGGTTGCACGCCCGCAGCCATCACCGCCTGATCCGCGACGAAGACCGGCCTGCCACCGGTCACGGCAGCAACCCCACTGGCCACATCGCCCCATGTGTAGGCGCCAACCGGCGTGACCACGTCGTACGCCCCGGGCCGGCCGGTCTCCGCGCACAACAACATGAACTCCGCGAGGTCGCGGACGTCCACATACTGGAAGTCGCGCCCGGGCTCGCCGCCCACCACGAATTCGCCATTACTCGCTCGCCGCAGATAGTCAGGAAGGCGGCCCAGATCCTCATGGGGGCCGAGGATCACGCCTGGTCGCAGCACGAGTGTGTTGATATGTCCGTAGATCGTCTCCACTGCTCGTTCGATGCCGGCCTTGAGCCGGCCGTACTTGGCCAGATCCGAGCTGGGCCCCTCGGTGATCCCCGTTTCGTAGGTTGGCGAGGAGGCTTCCACGGGCCACGCCGGCCAGTCCTTGTGGGCCGTCACAGTGCTGACCACGGCGTAACTGGGGGCGACGTCGTGCAGGATCCGGGCACTCATGAGGGCGTGTGACGGCGCGTGGCAGGCCGGATCGATGATGATGTCGGCCCCACCCCGGTCGTCGACCAATTTGGCCAGCGCCCGCAGATCTGCGATCATGGTCCGGTCCCCCCGGACTGCCAGCGCCCCACGTGGCGGGGGCCCGCTCTTGCCGCGGTTGAACACGACGACGTCGTAGCCACGCCTGGCAGCCGCATCGCAGATCGCTCGGCCCACATAGCGAGTTCCCCCCAGCACCACCAGACGCATCTACTCGCCCCTGCCCTGCGCGGCCTTGCGCAACACGGACCGAGGAGCCAGACGGGCGACGTGGGCCAGCGCCTGATAACGGAGGCTGGGCACACTGAGCACTCTGCCCCGGTCGCAGTCCTTGATGCCCTGGCGCGCAACCTCCCCCGCGTTCAGCCAGATCCAGTCCGGCCCCCCGACATCCATGGCTGCGCGCTCATGGAACTCCGTTCGGGTGAAGCCCGGGCACAACGCGGTGACATGAACGTCGGTGGGCGTCTGCGCCGCCAGACTCTCACTGAATACCGTCACCCACGCCTTGGCCGCCGAATAGGTGCCGAAAGGGACCCAGCCGGCCACGCTGCTCACGTTGAGGATGCGGCCCCGGCCGCGAGCGACCATACCCGGCAAGGCGCTGTGTGTAAGGCGCATGGGAGCGGTGACCAGCACATCGAGCATCCTCTGCTCGTCGGCCACGTCGCTGTCGACGAACGCTTGGTTGAGGCCGTACCCGGCGTTGTTCACCAGCCAGTCGACGTCGCGAGCGGCATCCTCCACGCCGTCGCGCTGTGCGGCGTCGGACAGGTCGGCTGGCAGGACCTCACAGTCGCCGAGGTCGGAGGCGATCGCTTCCAGCCGCTGGGCGTCACGCGCCACCAGGATCAGGCGATGGCCGCGCCGGGACAACTCGTTCGCGATCTCTCGACCGATGCCTGCGGTCGGACCCGTCACTAGCGCTACGCCCACAATGGCCCATTGTTGCTCCCCTGCTCGCAGCGACGCCAGATGAGGCACGAGAATCGCAGACATGACAGATCGGCTGGTCACGCGGATGCACCCCTTCGAACGCACGATCTTCGGGGAGATGTCCGCGCTGGCAACCCGTCTGGGGGCCGTCAACCTCGGTCAGGGATTCCCCGACACCGGCGGGCCGCTGACGGTCCGGGAGGCGGCCGAGCGAGCGATCCGCGACGGTTTGGGCGACCAGTACCCACCGGCCCACGGCCTGCCTGAATTGCGCGCAGCGATCATGGAGCATCAAGACCGTTTCTACGGCCTGCAGGTCACCGATGCCGGCGTTGCTGTGACCACGGGCGCCTCGGAGGCCCTAGCCGCCGCCATCCTGGCTCTTGTCGAACCAGGGCAGGACGTGATGGTGCTCGACCCTACGTTCGACCTGTACGGGGCAGCGATCGCGTTGGCTGGTGCGGGTCGCGTCGCGGTGCCGTTGACTGCCGACGCGTTGCGCCCCGATGTGGCGGCGATGCGGGCGGCCCTGACCCCACAGACCCGCCTGCTGCTGCTGAACAGCCCCCACAACCCGACCGGAATCGTGTTCACCCGCGCGGAACTGGCCGAGCTATCCGCTTTCGCCATCGAGCACGACCTGCTGGTTTTGGCTGACGAGGCGTACGAACACCTGTGGTTCGACGACCACGTTCATGTGCCCATCGCCACGTTGCCAGGCATGTTCGAGCGGACTGTCACGGTCGGGTCAGGCGGCAAGTCCTTCTCGTTCACCGGATGGAAGGTCGGCTGGGCGACCGGCCCCGCCGATCTGATCGCGGCGGTGCGGGTCGTGCGTCAGCATCTGTCCTACGTCTCCGGCGGTCCCTTTCAGCACGCGATTACTGCCGGATTGCGACTGCCGGACAGCTACTTTGATGGCTTCCGGGCGGACCTGGCCACCAAACGCGATCTGCTGTGCGCGGGACTGGCGGATCTGGGCTTCCGGGAGATCCCCCCGCAGGGCACGTACTTCGCGACCACGGACGTCACCCCGCTGGGCTTCTCCGACGGCGAAGAATTCTCCCGGCGAGCTCCGGTCGAGGCAGGTGTGGTGGTGATTCCGCAGAGCGCGCTGAGCGACCATCCCGAGACGACCGCGCCGTACGTCCGCTGGGCGTTCTGCAAGCAACCGGCCGTGCTGCAGGAGGCTTTGGACCGCCTGGCGGTATGGCTCACGTG
>Ga0208938_1000498_pt1 | contig 29268 bp, 24 predicted proteins | sample AD_UKC125_MetaG_FD_184434 | JGI IMG/M metagenome (GOLD analysis project Ga0208938, IMG submission 184434) | Active sludge microbial communities of municipal wastewater-treating anaerobic digesters from USA - AD_UKC125_MetaG (SPAdes) (version 2) | ecosystem: Engineered > Bioreactor > Anaerobic >...
CAGGCCCCTAATGTTGTCAACCAAGCTATTGACGCTCATTTACTGCCTTTTTATTACTTCTATGCCACCCATATACGGCCGTAAGACTTCCGGTATCACTACTGAACCGTCTTCCTGCTGGTAGTTCTCCAGTATTGCGGCTACCGTACGGCCTACGGCTACTCCTGAGCCGTTGAGAGTGTGAACATACTGGGGCTTTTCCTTGGGTCCGGGCCGGTATCGAATATTGGCCCGGCGAGCCTGAAAGTCCTCGCAGTTGGAACAGGAGGAAATCTCCTTGTATTCCTGGTAGCTGGGCATCCACACTTCCAGATCGTAGGTTTTGGCCGAGGAGAATCCCATATCCCCGGTACTCAGCAAGACTACTCTATAGGGCAGACCTAAAAGCTGCAGTACTTTTTCCGCATTGGCGGTCATTTTCTCCAGTTCCTCATAGGAATGCTGGGGTTCAACGATTTTGACCAGCTCCACCTTATTAAACTGGTGCTGGCGGATTATGCCCCGGGTGTCGCGCCCGTGGGAACCTGCTTCTGCCCGGAAACAAGGGGTGTAGGCGGTAAGATACAGGGGCAGATCTGCTCCATCCAGGATTTCTTCCCGGTACAAGTTGGTCAGGGGCACTTCCGCAGTGGGTATTAAATACAGTTCCCGCCCCTCCACCTTAAACATATCTTCGGCAAATTTGGGCAGCTGCCCGGTTCCTGTCATGCAGTCGGCGCTTACCATAAAGGGGGGCAGTATTTCCCGGTAACCGTGCTGCTGGGTATGAACATCCAGGAAAAAGTTTATGACCGCACGTTCCAGGCGGGCTCCCAGGCCTTTGTACACGGTAAAACGGGCACCGGAAAGTTTGGCCGCTCGCTCAAAGTCGAGAATATCCAGAGCCGGACCTATATCCCAGTGGGCTTTGGGCTCAAAATCAAACTGGCGCGGCTCTCCCCAGCGCCGTACTTCCACATTGCTGTTCTCATCGGGACCCACCGGTACCGATTCATGAGGCAAATTGGGGATGTTTAACAGGATACGCTCCAGCTGGGCTTCGACATCTTTGACTTCATCATCCAAAGCGGCTATTTCCTTGCCCACCTCCCTGACTCGTTCCATAAGTTCAGTGGGGTCCTGCCCGGCTTTCTTCAGTTTCCCCACTTCCTGGGAGGATTTGTTGCGAAAGCTTTTCAGCTCTTCCACCCGAACCAGGATCTGCCGTCTTCTTTCATCCAGTTTCAGGAATTCATCCAAAGCACCGGTGATATTGCGTTTGCGCAGCGCTGCTTCTACCTTTTCGGGATTGGATCGTATCATCTTGGCATCTAACATATGCAGCCCTCCTGTTTAAATACCTTTCCCCAACCTGCTCCCCGGGTACTGGTTCAGTCCTCAGCGGCATCATTAAAAGTGCAGCAATTTGGGTTTGCTCAGTATGCCATCTAGTTGTCCCAGCTTCTCCAAAACTTCATCATCCACTTTGCTGTCCACATTGACCAGTATAATGGCCTTGTCACCTTTGGTCTGACGGCCTACTTTCATGGCAGCTATATTGATTCCCTCGTCTCCCAGCAGGGTGGCAAAGGGACCTATAATCCGCGGGCGATCCTCATTTTGTGCCAGGATTACATAGCCATCCAGGTTGGCCTCGGTTTCATAGCCGTTAATTTCCACCAGCAGCGGATCACGAGCCCGGGAAACGGTTCCTGCTATCTCCAGGTGCTGGCCGTTCTGGCCGTAAATGTTGACGGATATGACATTCTTGTAACGCCGGGCGCTCTGTTCCTGCTTGCTTTCATATACCTTGACGCCTCTTTCCCGGGCCATGAGGCGGGCATTGACATAATTAACCTTATTCCACAGGATGGGCTCCAGCAGTCCTTTCAGGAATGCTACCGTCAGTATTTCGGTATCATTCTGGGTTATGGGCCCGGCGTAATTTAACTCCACCCGGTCAATGGGGGATTTCTCCAGCTGGTAGTAGATGTTGCCCAACTTGCTGGCCAAGGTAATATAAGGACGCAGGTAGTTTAACTCCTCACTGACCATGGTAGGCAGGTTAACCAGATTGGGGACGATTTCTCCATTCAGGGCTTTTATGACCTGCTCGGCAATGGTCTCCCCTACCCGGCGCTGGGCTTCATAGGTATCGGCTCCCAGGTGGGGTGTAACCACCACGTTTTCAAATTCAAACAGGGGGTTTTCTGTGGCGGGCTCTTTTTCAAAGACATCCAAGCCGGCACTGGCTACTTTGCCGGACTTCAAGGCTTCCACTAAAGCCGCTTCCTTGATAATACCGCCCCGGGCGCAGTTTACTACTCGCACCCCGTCCTTGGCAATCTTGAACATCTCTTCATCAATCATGTGGAAGGTCTCTTCCGTCTTGGGGGTATGCACGGTAATAAAATCCGCCTGGCGTACCAGTTCCTCCAGGGTGTTCATTTTTTCGGCCCCAAACCTCTCAAAGCGCTCGTCGGGAATATAGGGATCGTAAGCTATAACCCGCATATTAAAAGATTTCAAGCGGGTGGCAACCATGGATCCGATACGTCCCAAGCCGACTATTCCTACGGTTTTCCCGTACAGTTCCACTCCCCGGAAGGGTTTGCGATCCCATACGCCGGATTTCAGAAAATTGTTGGCCCAGGCGGTTTTCCGTGCCGAAGACAGCATTAGGGCAATGGTCTGCTCGGCTGCGGAAATGGTATTGCTGTCCGGGGTGTTGGCCACAATAACCCCATAACGGGTGCAGGCATCCACATCGATATTGTCAATGCCGTTGCCCGCCCGGCCTACTACTTTGAGCCGCGGGCTTCCCCGGCTGATTAACTCCTCATCTACTTTGGTAACACTGCGGACGATAAGGGCATCATACTGGCCGATTATCTCCAGCAGTTCTTCCCGGGGTATTCCATCCCGGAAATCAACATCCAATTCTGTTCTCAATAAAGCCAAGCCTTCTTCGGCAATACGTTCTGTTACTATGACCCTCTTTCTTTCTTCCACCTTTTACTCTCCCTTCTTTGCTTTGTTCAGCAAGAATTCCTGGGCCTTGCTCACTCCTGCTCCCAACTGCACATCCCAGCCCAGTTTCTGCAGGGTGATTTCCAGAGCGGCCAAAGCGGCTAACAGATCCAATTCCCGTACATAGCCCAGATGTCCAATGCGGAAAATTACATTGTCCAGACTCTGCTGGCCTCCCGCCAGCACGATGTTGAACTGGTCCAGCATATACTTGCGGATCTTATTGGCGCCGATTTCCTCCGGAGCCACTACCGCGGTCAAAGCATGGGAGGCATTTTCATCCCTGGCCAACAGTTTCAGCCCCATGGCCCGTACGGAAGTCCGCACCATATCCCGGTAACCGCGATGCCGTTCTATGATGTTATCCAAACCTTCCTCCTGCATCATCTGCAGGGCCTCACTGAGTCCATAATAAAGGGATACTGCAGGAGTGTAAGGATTCTGCCCCTTTTCCAGGTATTTAAGGCCGGAGCTTATATCCCAGTAGAAACGGGGCATCTTGGCCTCCTTATGTCTTTGCAAAGCTCTTTCACTGAAAGCCATAAAGCATAATCCGGGAGGAATCATAAAGGCTTTCTGGGATCCGCTTACCACCACATCCAAATTCCATTCGTCCATTTTCAGATCCAGAACTGCCAATCCGCTGATGGCATCTACCATCAACAGCGCCGGATGATCTCCCCGGGCTGCGCTGATAGCCTGCATATCGTTGAATACTCCAGTGGAGGTTTCATTATGAGTAACTAAAATAGCCTTTATTTCCCGGTTTACGTCCTGGTCCAGCCTTTCCTTGATCCGCTGGGGATCAGCCGCTTCTCCCCAGGCAAAGTCCATCTTTTCCACCTGGGCGCCAAATTCCGCGGCAATTTTAGCAAATCGATCACCAAATACACCAATAGATACAGCCAGAACCTTATCACCGGGAGAGAGAAAATTGACCACGGCTGCTTCCAGTGCACCGGTTCCGGAAGCAGGATAAATCAGAAGGTGCTGATTGGTACGGTATACTCTTTTCACCCCTTCGGTAACCTCAGTCAGCAGCTGTTTGAATTCGGAACCGCGATGATTAACCACCGGTTTGCTCATAGCCCTTATTACCCGCTCAGGAATGGGAGTAGGGCCGGGAAGCAGTAAATACTGGTCACCTTTCATTCATAAAACCTCCTAAGTTAATATAAAAAACCCCTCGTCCGGTAAGGGACGAGAGGTACTTTTCCCGCGTTGCCACCCTAGTTGATATGGCTGAAGATTGCCATATCCACTTAATAGCTATAACGTAGCCACCGGTACTGCTTAATTCACAGCCTGCTCCAGGATGGATTCGGCACAGTCCTGACTGGTTCGCACCAACCACCAGTTCTCTTGCTCAGGTTACTGTACTTACTGGTCCCTTCACAGCAATTACTTATAAAGGATTAGAGTTAATTATAGTATACCAGTTGATCCTTGGCAAGGTACAAACTAAACCATATCCAGAAAATAACGATGTATACATAACCCCTGGGTAAGCTCCGGGTGAAAAGCCGTGCTCAGCAGGTTGTTCTGCTGCACCATAACGATTTTATCCTTATAGCGGGACAGGACCCGAGCCTCTCCCCAAACCTCTTCCACATAGGGAGCCCGGATAAAAATTCCCCGGGTGCGGCCGATATGATCTATGTCCAGATCAGCTTCAAAGCTGTCCACCTGCCTGCCGAAGGCATTGCGCTTTACTTTTACATCCATTAATCCCAAACGAAACTGATCTGAGTTATCTATCTCCTTGGCCAGCAAAATCATGCCGGCACAAGTACCCCAAATGGGCATACCCTGGGCGGCTCGGTCCTGAATAGCCTGGTCCAAACCGAATTCCTGCATAAGCTTGCCGATGGTGGTGCTCTCCCCGCCGGGAATAATCAGAGCATCCACCTGGTTGAGTTCCTCAGGCTTGCGCACCTGGCAGGCCTGAGATCCGCATTTTTTAATAGCTGCCTCGTGTTCCACAAAAGCTCCCTGGAGAGCCAGTACGCCGATGATTTTTTTACCAGCCACGCTCCTGCATCCTCTCTTCGGGACGGATGGTGCTGATATCAATCCCCACCATAGGCTCCCCTAAATCCCGGGATACTTCGGCTAAAACCGCCGGATCATTGTAGTAGGTGGTGGCAGCTACGATGGCCTTAGCCCGCTTTTTGGGATCACCTGATTTGAATATTCCTGAGCCCACAAAGATTCCGTCACAGCCCAGCTGCATCATCAAGGCCGCATCAGCTGGCGTGGCAATTCCACCCGCGGCAAAATTTACTACCGGGAGTCTCTTTAATTTGGCGGTCTCTACCACCAGCTCGTAAGGTGCCTGCAGTTCTTTGGCAGCAGTCATCAGCTCTTCTTCAGGCAAGTTGCTGATCCAGCGTATTTCGTCATTTACCTGCCGGATGTGGCGAACCGCTTCTATCACATTGCCTGTACCCGGTTCCCCTTTGGTGCGGATCATGGCAGCGCCTTCCCCTATCCGCCGCAGGGCTTCCCCCAGGTTTCTGGCTCCGCATACAAAAGGAACCTTGAAGTTGTGCTTGTTTATATGGTACTTGTCATCAGCAGGGGTCAGGACTTCGCTTTCATCGATATAGTCAACCCCCAGGGATTCAAGGATCTGGGCCTCTACAAAATGGCCGATACGGCATTTGGCCATAACCGGTATGGTAACCGCATCCATAATGCGCAGGATTACACTGGGATCAGCCATACGGGCAATACCTCCCGCAGCTCTTATGTCAGCGGGAACTTTTTCTAAAGCCATAACCGCACAGGCTCCAGCTTCTTCTGCTATTTTCGCCTGCTCAGGGGTAGTTACATCCATGATAACTCCGCCCTTGAGCATTTGAGCAAGGCCAGCTTTTACACTAAATGTTCCCTTTTGTTCCATAGAAGAACCCTCCTTCATCACCAAGCCGGACCGAGTTGCCCCTGCCGTCTTTGTAACTAGAAATTTTATTCCATTACGCGGGTTTTGTATAGTACTGGGGCTAAATTTATTCTTCCCTTTCTGTCCGGAAGCGGGCAATACTTACAATACGGTCGTCATCAGGCAGTTTCATCAAAACCACCCCGCGGGCATAACGCCCTTGGATGGATATATCTTCCACTTGCAGGCGGATCATCTGCCCCTCACTGGTGAGGATAACCAGTTCATCCCCCTCGGAAACCACTTTGGACGCCACTACTTCTCCGGTTTTCTCACTGAGTTTAATAGACAGAATCCCTTTTCCGCCCCGGTTCTGGGTCCGGAATTCCTCCAGAGGCACCCGCTTGCCGAAACCCCGTTCGGTGACAATCAACACATCGGCACCTTGCCGGTACTTGTCTATACCAATAACATAATTGCCCGGATCCAAGCTGATGCCCTTTACTCCCGTGGCAGTCCGGCCCATGGGTCTGACCTGTCCTTCGTCAAACAGTATGGCCTGCCCTTGGGCGGTATTGATAATTACCACATCCCCTTGGACCACCCGCACTGCACCAACCAGTTCATCTCCGGGCAGCAGATTTACAGCAATCAAGCCCGAACGGCGGATATTGCTGAAGGCGGACAGAGCCACTTTCTTAATGATGCCCTGCCGGGTGATCATCAGCATATGCCGGTTTTCATCGAATTTCCGAGCAGCAACCAGGGTGGTCACCCGCTCATCGGGGCGCAGGTCAATAAAGTTGACTAAGGGCAGGCCTTTGGCCTGCCGGGAAGCTTCCGGCAAATGATAAACCCGGCTGGAAAATACCCGCCCCTGGTTGGTAAAGAACAGCACATGAGAGAGAACACTGGTGACCACTACATCCGAGGAATAATCTTCGGTACGGATAGAAGTAGCACTGACCCCTTTGCCCCCTCTCCGCTGGGACCGGTAGGTATCCAGGGGCTGCCTTTTTATATAGCCCCGGTTGGATAAGGTGATAACCACCTCATGGTCTTCAATAAAATCTTCCACGTTATAATCGGAAATCTCCTGGCTGATCTCGGTACGCCGCTTATCGCCGTACTTTTTCTTTATATCTGCCAGGTCCTCTTTGATAATGGCAAAAACCCGTTCCGGATTGCCCAGTATATCTTCAAAATCAGCAATGCGCCCCAATAGTTCCTCATATTCTTCATCCAGCTTGCTCCGTTCCAAATTGGTCAGCTGTACCAGGCGCATATCCAGGATAGCATTGGCCTGCTCCTCGCTCAGCTGGAAGCGCTCCATCAACGCGTTGCGAGCCTGCTCCCGGTCCTTGCTGCTGGTAATCAAATCAATAACTTCATCCAGGTTATCCAGGGCAATTTTCAGCCCTTCCACGATATGCAGCCGTTGCCGGGCAACCTTAAGATCATACTGGGTGCGGCGGACAACAACCTCCTGGCGGTGCTCGATGTAATAGCGAAGCATATCCTTTATACCCAGCACCATGGGCTGTCCATGTACCAGAGCCAGCATATTGATGCCGAAGGTGTCTTCCATCTGGGTGTGCTTTAACAGTTTATTGACTATCACATTTACATTTACATCCCGGCGCAGCTCAATTACTACTCTTATGCCCCGGCGGTCGGATTCATCCCGCAGATCTACGATGCCATCGATTTTCTTATCCCTGACCAGTTCAGCAATTTTCTCTACCAGCCGGGCTTTGTTTACCTGGTAAGGGATTTCGGTAATCACTATGGCACTTTTGCCATTGCGCTGCTCTTCTATAGTATAACGGGCTCGTACCTTTAAGGTGCCTCGCCCCGTCTCATAAGCCTTGCGGATCCCGCCGGTACCCATAATAATACCGGCGGTAGGAAAATCCGGTCCGGGCAGCACCTGCATGATATCATCCACACTGGCATCCGGGTTATCAATTACCAGGGTAATGGCATCCACCACTTCTGACAAATTATGGGGAGGGATATTGGTAGCCATACCCACGGCTATGCCCGATGAACCATTAATGAGCAGATTAGGTATGCGGGAAGGAAGCACCTGGGGCTCTACCCGGGTATCGTCATAATTGGGCCGCCAGTCCACGGTTTCCTTTTCTATATCTATCAGCATCTCCTCGGCTATCCGGGACATGCGGCTTTCGGTGTAACGCATGGCCGCAGCTCCGTCACCATCTATGGAGCCGAAGTTGCCATGCCCGTCCACCAGGGGATAACGCATCGCGAAATCCTGGGCCAGTTTAACCATGGCTTCATAAATAGCCGCATCTCCATGGGGATGATACTTACCCATAACTTCACCCACGATGTTGGCTGACTTTTTATGGGGTTTGTCATGGGTCATCCCCTGGTCGTAAAGGGCATAGAGAATGCGGCGATGCACTGGTTTCAAGCCATCCCGGACATCAGGAATAGCCCGGGAAACAATAACGCTCATGGAGTATTCCAGGAATGATTTTTTAACTTCTTTTTCAATATCAACGGTGGCTACGTTCTCAAACAGATTCGCTTCTGCCAAAGGTTATCAACTCCTGTTAAATGTCCAGATTGGTTACGAATCTGGCATTAGCCTGAATAAATTCCCGGCGGGGCTCCACATTGTCTCCCATAAGGGCGGAAAAAATTTCGTCTGCTCTCATGGCGTCTTCCACTGTTACCTGCAGGATCCGCCGGTTGGCCGGATTCATGGTAGTCTCCCACAGCTGTTCGGGATCCATTTCCCCCAGACCTTTGTAGCGCTGGATAGTCCATTTCTTCCCGGACTGGGCGATAAACTCGTTCATCTTTTCCTCGCTGTGGAAATAGTGAATCTCGTTGCCCCTCTTGATACCGTACAAGGGCGGTTGAGCTATATATACATATCCCTGCTCTACCAGGGGCCGCATAAAGCGATAGAAGAAGGTCAGCAACAGCACCCGGATGTGGGATCCGTCCACATCCGCATCGGTCATGATTAAAAGCTTGTGATACCGGGCTTTGCTGATATCGAAGTCCTCATCTATGCCGGTGCCCATAGCGGTAATCAGTGCCCGGATCTCTTCATTGGACAGCACCCGGTCCAGGCGGGCTTTTTCCACATTGAGTATTTTGCCCCTCAGGGGCAGAATAGCCTGGAAAGTGCGGTCTCTCCCCTGTTTGGCCGACCCGCCGGCAGAATCTCCCTCCACAATGAACAGTTCGGATACGGCTGGATCCTTGCTGCTGCAGTCCGCCAGCTTGCCGGGCAGGGTGGTAGTTTCCAGAGCATTTTTGCGCCGGGTCAGTTCCCGGGCTTTCTTGGCCGCTTCCCGGGCCCGGCGGGCGGCTATGGCCTTTTCTACAATACGGCGGGCAATAGCCGGGTTTTCATTGAGATAGTCTTCCAAATTTTCATACACTACCGACTCAACTATGCCCCGTATATAGGTATTGCCCAGTTTGGTCTTGGTTTGTCCTTCAAACTGGGGTTCTTTTACCAGCACCGACACTATAGCGGTCAGTCCTTCCCGGATGTCCTCCCCGGAAAGGTTACCGTCGTTTTCTTTTATGAAATTATTCTTCTTGGCATAATCGTTTATTAACCTGGTCAGGCCGTTTTTAAAGCCGACTTCATGGGTGCCGCCTTCCTGGGTATGGATATTATTGGCGAAGGAATAGATGTTCTCCGTGTAGCCGGTGTTGTACTGCAGGGCGATACGAACAATTACGTCTTCCTTTTTGGTTTCTATATAGAAAGGTTTCTCGCTCAGCAGTTCCTTATTCCGGTTCAGATAAGCCACGAAAGCCCGTAAGCCGTCCTGGTAGTGAAACTCTTTCTCTACCGGCTCTGCTTCCCTTTCATCCCGCAAGGTAATGCGCAGTCCCTGATTTAAAAAGGCCAACTCCCGCAGGCGCTGTTCTATTATCTCTCTTTCAAAGTTGGTTTCCTCAAAAATCTCCGGGTCGGGATGAAAATGGATGGTGGTTCCGGTTTTATCACTGTAGCCGTCGGTATACAGCGGGCCCAGGGGCACTCCCCTTTCATAGGCCTGTTTATGCACCTGCCCATCCCGGTAAATGGTCACATCCATATGTTCGGAGAGGGCATTTACTACCGACAAACCTACTCCATGGAGTCCTCCGGAAATAGTATAGCCGCTGCCTCCGAACTTTCCTCCGGAATGCAGGGTGGTCATAATCACTTCAATAGCCGGAATTCCCATGGCGGGATGAATATCTACCGGAATACCCCGACCGTTATCGGATACGGTTACCCAGTTATCCTTGTGAATGATAACCTCAACGGTATCGCAATAGCCGGCAACCGCTTCGTCAATACTGTTGTCCACTATTTCAAAAACCAGGTGATGCAGTCCGCGGGGACCGGTAGTTCCTATATACATTCCCGGGCGCTTGCGTACTGCCTCCAGCCCTTCCAATACCTGAATATCAGAAGCATTGTAACCATTGTGGTTGTTACCGTTCATGTCTACACCTCCCGGACATAAAGGGCTGCCCGTTTATAGAGGGTAGTAGATGAAATAGGTGATAGGTAAACCTTGTCATCACAAAGAACCAGAGATTTGTCCTTGCCTTTTTCACTTATCGGCACCAGCCTTTTTTCGGCGCGAGCCATCTCCACTATATCCTGAATGTCTTCGGACATGGGAGATTCAAGATTGAGAATGGCTATGATGTTTTGGGAAGAGATTATATAGTTGTTTCCTAGATGAATATACACAAAACTACTCCTTTCTAAATAATTGTCCGTTCGCCATGTGGCAGACATAAGCCTCATTGCCCTTAAAATATGGACTCTCCGCATGTACGGTAGTAAGAAAGCTTTGAAATGAAGCACCCTGTAGATAACGGAGCAGCCTTTTCTGTCTTTCGTTATCCAATTCGGACAAAACCTCGTCTAACAGGAATACCGGATATTCCCCTTTCGTCTTCTGCAATGCCGCCAGTTCCGCCAGTTTCAGGCTTACCGCAATACTGCGCTGCTGGCCCTGGGACGCGTACTGGCGGGCAGGCCGGTCGTTCAGGTATATATTGATATCGTCCCGGTGGGGACCAATTAAACTGCTTTTTCGGGCGCATTCCTGTTCATATATTTGTTTAAGCTGGTTTAGCATGGCAGATCTTAAAATATCAAAGTTTATTTTACCATTATCTAAGGGAAATGAAATAGCATAGCGAATCTTCAGGCCTCCTCCTTGCTCCTCGCTCATCTCTTCATAGATAGGGCCGGCCAGCTGATCCAGCAGGTTGACTATATTGATCCGCGCCAATATTATTTTCACCGCTTCCTCGGCAAAGACTTCGGTAGTCAGAGCAAAGGTTTTGGTGGCAGCTTGGTTATTTTTTAATAAGGCATTCCTTTTTCTTAAAATTTTAACATAGTTATCCAGTTGGTACCCATATTCAGTACTGGCCTGTTTCAAGAAGAAATCAAGAAAAAAGCGTCTCCGGCTGGGTGACCCTTTAACCAAATATAAATCGTCTGGTGTAAATACAACCACACGCAGACGATCCGGGTTATGGGGATTTGTTTTGCGTCCGTTCAGGGTTATTTTTTTTCCTTGATCGCGATCGTATTTGACCGTGGTTTCAAAACAACGTTCCTGATATTCGTAGCGCCCCCACACCTGGTAAGACTGCGCTTTTTCATTCACCATAACTCGGTCACTGGAAGTACGAAAGGATGTACCGGTGGCTAAAACGCAAATCGCCTCAAGAAGGTTGGTTTTTCCCTGGGCGTTTTCCCCTGCTATTACATTTAATGCGGGGGACGGCCGGTGTTCTACGTTGATTAAGTTTCTAAAGTTGTTAACCTGGTAATGAATAACCTTCAAGGAGGGGTTCACCAGTCTTTATTGACTGGTCCGCAGAGGAACCAGTACGTAGAGATAGTAATCCTTTTCCGGATTGGTTATCAGAGCTGGAGCCAGGGAACCGGACATCTGCACCGTTATTTTATCAGTCTCGGCAGCAAAAATTTTCATCACATCCAGGAAATAATTGGTATTAAAGGCGATGCGAAAGTCTATATCCCCTTGCATCTCAAAGTCCTCGATGACTTCTTTTATCTCTCCCATGGCTTCGGAGAAAGCATTGACGATAATCTCCTGCTCTCCCAGGGTAAACTGTACATGGTGAATTTTTAATTTTTCATCCGTCGGCATGATCCGGGCTCTTTCCAAAGTGGTGGCCAGAACATGGGAGTCAATGGTCAGGGTAGTATTGAACTGCTTGGGTATTACCTGCTCGTAGTTAGGGTATTGTCCTTCTATTAATCTGGACATCAGCAGGGTACTGCCTTTGGAGAAAATCACGTTGTTGTCACTGAAACTTACATCGATCATATCTTCATCGTCATCCAGCAGGCGGGTCAATTCATTAACGGTACGGGTGGGAATAATAAAGTTAAAGGGCTTGATATCCTGTTTGTCCAAGTTATAGGAATAATAGGCCAGCCGGTGGGTATCGGAAGCCACTATCTTTAAGATTCCTCCCTCCAGGACATCAAACAATACCCCGGTGAAAACCTGGCGAAAATGGGTGACCGCTGCAGCGAAAGAGGTCTTGCGCAGAGCTTCTTTTAAAACCTTTTGAGGTAAGGAAAAACGGTACTCCATATGGTCTATGGGTAAACCCGGATACTCCTGGTCCCGGTAAGTATTTATGAAACCGGAGGAACGGCCGTATGTAATATCCAGGCGGGAAGTTTCCCGGTTTAGTTCCAGACGGATGGGAGATTCAGGAAGCAGCTTTATGAAATCAGCAAAATAATGAGCGTTAACCAGTACTGATCCTTCCTCCAGTATTTCTGCTTGGTCAGTGGATGCTCTTATGCCGATTTCCAAATCAGTAGCAGTCATGGTCAGCCCTTTTTCCTTGGAAGCTTCTATAAGAAGCCCGGAAAGTACGGGTATGGTGTTTTTGCTGGAAGCAGCTCTATGCACCAGAGAAGTAAGAGCTGACAGATCATTTTTTTCAATGGTAAGTTTCAATGGAGACCCTCCCAAGAATTTTTTTCGGCAGCCCTTTATATATTTCTTACTTATTAGACATTCGCAGTCATAGTAGTAGGGCGTCTTAATTATGTGGATAAGATTGGGACAAGCACTCCAGTCGGGCTTTTTCCCTCAGGAAAAACCTGTTTATAGCTTGTCCATTGGACTTAAGAATGATTAGGATCCAACCGTTTCGACAGTTCATCAATGGTAGCTGCCAGTTCAGGATCAGAGTCCAGTTCTTTTTCGACTTTTTCCGCAGCATGGATTACTGTGGTGTGATCTCGGCCGCCAAACTGGTCCCCAATCTGGGGATAAGAAGCATCAGTAAATTTGCGGCACAGGAACATGGCCACCTGGCGAGGCACCACCAGCTGTTTGTTACGTTTTTTGGACAGAAGTTCTGACATTTCTATATTGTAATAGGAACATACTTCTTTCTGGATCATTTCGATGGTTATCTTGCGAGGCCGCGGGGGCGGCAGTATATCCTTCAGGGCTTCGGTAGCCAGTTCCATATCCAGAGGTCGGCCGGTTACAGTGGCATAGGCTACTAAACGGATCAGAGCCCCTTCCAGTTCTCTTATGTTTGATTCAATGCTGTTGGCTATGTAATCAAGGATGTCATAAGGTACATTCAGATTTTCCATCTGGGCTTTTTTGCGCAGGATGGCGATGCGGGTTTCCAGATCCGGTGGCTGGATGTCACAGATCAGTCCCCATTCAAAACGGCTCCGCAAACGGTCCTCCAGGGTAGGAATATTGCGGGGAGGACGATCGCTGGATATGACTAATTGCTTGTTGGCCTCGTATAAACTGTTAAAAGTGTGGAAAAATTCCTCCTGAGTACGTTCTTTTCCGGCCAGAAACTGAATATCATCTATCAGCAGCACGTCTATGTTGCGATATTTATTGCGAAAGCCGGAGGTGTTGTCATCGCGGATGGAACTGATCAATTCATTGGTAAACTGTTCTGAAGAAACATAAGTAACAGTAACGGAGCGGTATTTCTGCAAAATATGGTGGCCAATAGCCTGCATCAAGTGAGTCTTGCCCAGCCCTACCCCTCCGTAAATGAAGAGAGGGTTATACGCCCGGGAGGGTGCTTCCCCTACCGCGTAGCAGGCGGCATGGGCAAAGCGGTTGCTGTTACCTACTACGAAGGTGTCAAAGGTGTATTTGGAGTTTAAAAAAGAACTGCTGCCTTCCGTATGGGGCTGGGACTCAGTAATAATCTCCAGGGAAGCATCCTGATCAGTTAAAGCCCGCAGATGGGTGAGCATGGTATTTAAATAGCGTGCTTCTATCCATTCTTTGGTCAGGGTATTGGGAACGGATATGTAAATGGTGTTGCCCCGTGCTTCAGTAAACTTGGCCATGGAAAACCATATTTCAAAACTGGTGGATCCTATTTCATCACGAAGGATATGCATAACTTTATTCCATGCCGAAGCATAGTCGTGTTGGTAGGCCATCATAATCCTCCCTGTTCATATGTGGAAAACCTGCTCTGTTGATAAGGACAACCATGTGGATAACTAATTGAAATGAAAGCACCTGGCAGTGACCAGGAACGTATTTCTTAATTATCTGCCAGATATAGTATAATGATAGCAGATAATAAACGGCTGTCAAAGAGCAGATGGGGATAACTTCTTGACATGCTGCAGGCTGAATTTCTATAATTATAGGGTGTTTATCAACGAAGGAGGATTACTGGCAATGAAAAGAACCTATCAGCCGAAAGCCCGGCAGAGAAAGAAAGTGCATGGATTCCGCAAACGGATGTCCACCAGTTCGGGACGCCGGGTACTGGCTAGCCGTAGAAGGAAAGGAAGAAAAGTTATTTCTGCTTAAGGTCGTAATCGGCGACCTTTTATTTTACTTGCCCGCAAGGAAGGGTTTCAATGCTGGGTAGAGAATTTAGAATAACTACTACTCAGGATTACAATAATATATACAGGGATGGGGAAAAATTTCCAGGTAAATATTTAATTCTTTATGTAGCTAAAAACCAACTGGGTCATAATCGCTATGGAATTGTAACCAGCCATAAAGTAGGCAAAGCGGTAGTCCGCAATCGTATCAAACGCCGGCTTAGAGCGCTGGTTCGCAAGATGGATCCCGCCATAAAACCGGGACATGATATGGTGCTGGTGGTAAGACACCATGCCGGTGCAGCTGATTATCAGCAACTGGAAAAAGATCTTAGTATGGTGATAAGGAAGGCTAAATTATAGATGAGAAAACTGTTCATCTTGCTGGTGAAATTGTATCAGGCATTTACCTGTTTTCGACCCCCGTCCTGCCGGTTTTATCCTTCCTGTTCCAATTATGCGATCCAGGCGGTGGATAAATACGGTGTTTTAAAAGGCGGATGGCTGGCAGTAAAGAGAATCTTAAGATGCCATCCCTTCCAACCGGGTGGATACGATCCTGTTCCGTGAATCACCGGCATTTACCCTTAATATTTAAACCGGCTTGAAACGAGGAGGTGGAACCTGCTGCCCCTAAAGGCAAGCAGGATTTGATTTGTGGCAATCGTTTGTACAGTGGTTTGCTGATGTAATCCAGTGGATGTATTTGCTGACAGGACAAATTGGCCTGCCCAACTATGGATTGGCTATAATCTTCATGACTATTGCCATTAAAGTGGTATTGTTTCCTTTGACCCAGAAGCAAATGCATTCCATGCGCGCTATGCAGCAACTGCAGCCTAAAATGCAGTACATACAGGAGAAGTACAAGGATAATCCTCAGCTTATGCAGACCAAGATGATGGAGCTGTATAAAGAACATGGAGTCAGTCCTTTCAGCTCCTGTCTGCCCTTGCTGATTCAAATGCCTATCTTTATAGCTTTTTACCAATCCTTATTAAACTTTCCCTTTAGCGTAGCTGAACATGCAAGTTTTTTGTGGATTCCCAATATAGGTGCCCGTGATCCATACTATATCCTGGCTTTGCTGGCAGCTTTGACTACCTACTACCAGTCTAAATTGTCTTCGGTTAATCCCCAGGATCCCACGCAGAAAACTATGCTTTATATTATGCCTTTGTTTATGGCCTGGATAGCTGCGACTTTGCCAGCTGGACTTCCTTTATACTGGGTAACGTTCAACATACTGGGTATTATTCAGCAGCTTTTTGTTAACCGTACCAGCAAATTAGCTGCCGACACTGGTACCGGCCTCCAGGTGGAAGCTGAAGACATCCCTAGGGAAAAACCCGCCCAGAAAAAAACTGCGACTGAAGAGATAAAGAAAGAGGTTAAAGCTCAGGAGCCAGCTGCTAGGAGGGACAAAGGAGGAAAGAAGAGCAGTGGAAGCACAAAGTATCGAAAAGAGGGGAAGAAGCGTAGATGAGGCTATAAAAGCCGCTTTGGAAGAGTTGGGATGTGATATTGAGGATGCCATTATCGAAGTTATTGAAGAGCCCTCTAAAGGACTGCTTGGTTTAGTTAAAAAACCCGCTGTGGTCAGAGTTACCCGCCGGGAAAAACCCGAAGAAGAAGTTCGCAGAGTTTTGGAAAACCTGCTCCAGAAGATGAAGATCGAATACCAGATCGGGGAAGCAGTGTGGGAAGACGGCTGGGTTCGCATTAATATCGTTGGCAAAGATGTAGGATTATTAATCGGACGTAAAGGGGAAACCTTGAATGCCCTGCAGTTTATGGTGGGATTAATCGTAAATCGCAAACGACAGGAGAAAATCAGAGTTGTATTAGACGTAGAAGATTATCGCAAGAAGAAAGAAGAGTCCTTGGAGGCTCTGGCGTTAAGATTGTCTGAACGAGTCAAGAAAACCAAAAAGAACGTGGTAATGAGGCCCATGAATTCTCAGGAAAGAAGAATTGTTCATACCACATTGCAGGGGGATCCACAGATAACCACTTATTCTTTAGGGGATGAGCCCAACCGCAAAGTAGTGATTTCCCTCAAAAAGTAATCCAGGTCAATAGGCCCCCAGGGGGCCTTTTTTTATGGAACCTGCGGGGATGTGTAGAGGCCGGAGGGTTTTGGTAGAATATAGAGAAAAAGTAGAGCGCCATTAGCGAATTATGATAGCCAGTAGGTTTACCCTGCGCACCTGTTAAGTCGTCGCGATATAGCAGCGGCTCTATGTGCTATTCAGGGGGTACCGGACTAAACAAACATCCTGTTTGATAGCCCTCTTAAGGACATCCTGTCCCTCGCCCCCCTTCGTACGCCCATCTTCGCCGGCTATATCGGACTCCTCCACCAAGGTGCGCAAAGCAAACCTTAGTCACTATCGAGACTTCAGTAAATCATATAAGGTAAGGAGTGCCTAAGTTGCAGGATGCTATTGCAGCTATCTCAACTCCGCCCGGTGAAGGCGGAATAGCTATTGTTCGTTTGAGCGGCAATAAAGTAATAGAAACGGTGGATAAGCTGTTTAAACCCTTTCGCCGGGATGTAGAGTTGGTTAAACGTCCCAGTCATACGCTGACCTTGGGCTGGATCATAGACGAAGAGGGAAATCCCCTGGATGAAGTGCTGGTTAGCATAATGCGGGAACCCCACAGCTATACCGGTGAAGATGTGGTGGAGATTAACTGCCATGGGGGAACTCTGCCCGCCCGGCGCGTGCTGGAGCGAGTTTTGCAGATGGGTATACGGTTGGCTGAACCCGGCGAATTTACCCGCCGGGCTTTCTTAAATGGCCGTCTGGATGCCAGTCAGGCTGAGGCGGTTATCGATATAATCCGGGCCAAAACCGACAAAGCCATGCAGATCGCCATGCGCCGCCTGCAGGGCAGTACCAGTCGCCTGGTGCAGCAGATGGAAGATGAATTAGTTCTCATAAATGCTATGGTGGAAGCCAGCCTGGATTTTCCCGATGAGGTGGGAGAACCTGACTACGAAGAAATAAAGGAAAAGCTGGAAAAGATAATTGCTCAGCTGGAGCATATGCTGGAAGCTGCCAGGAGAGCTGATATTTACCGCCAGGGGATTACGGTAGCCATAGCCGGCAAACCCAACGTAGGCAAATCTAGCTTGCTTAATGCTCTCTTAAGGAAGGAAAGGGCCATAGTTACAAACATCCCGGGCACCACCCGGGATATCATCGAGGATTGGCTTAACATCCGGGGCATACCGGTAAAGATATTGGATACAGCAGGCATCCGGGATACCGAAGATATAGTGGAGCAAATAGGGGTGCAACGCTCCCGGGAAGTAATTCAGCAGGCGGATCTGATCATATTCTTGCTGGATGTTACCACCGGGATAACCCCGGAGGACCAGTACATTTATGAAAGCATAGCAGACGGCAAAGTGATCGTGCTGGTAAACAAAGAAGACCTGGAAGACAAAAAAGTCAGGGAAGAGGAATTGCAGCAAATGTTCCCTGATATTCCGGTTATTCGCGGATCAGTGAAAGAAGAAATAGGGCTGGAAGAGCTGGAGAGTTTAATTGAACAAATGGTTCTGGCCGGCGGTCTGAACAGTGATGACTTGGAAATGGTAGTTAACCTGAGACAAAAGCAATCCCTGGCTGCCGCCCGCCAGCATCTCCAGGATGTGCTGGATACCCTGCAGCAGGTGCCCCTGGATTGTCTGGGAGTGGACTTGCAGGGGGCCCTGGAGGCTCTGGGAGAAGTGACGGGGAAAAACCTGAAAGAAGAAGTAATCGACCGGATTTTCCATGAGTTTTGTATTGGCAAATAAACAGCAGGCTGGAGGTAAAAGCACCCATGAAAATATATACGGCAGGCAATTATCAGGTGGTAGTAATAGGAGCGGGACATGCTGGATGCGAAGCTGCCCTGGCTGCGGCACGGATAGGGTGTTCCACCCTTATGATTACCCTTAGTATGGAGAATATTGCTCTAATGCCCTGCAACCCTTCAATTGGAGGTCCAGCCAAGGCCCAGCTAGTGCGGGAAATAGATGCCCTGGGCGGGGAGATGGGAGTTAATATTGATAAGGCCAATATTCAAGTACGCATGATAAATACCGGCAAAGGCCCGGCAGTGCAGGCCCTGCGGGCTCAAGCAGACAAGTATGAGTATCACAAGGAAATGCTGCGCACCCTGCTGGACCAGCCCAATCTGGATATATTAATGGCAGAAGTTGTCCGCATAGACACCAAAGCTGGCCGGGTTACCGGAGTGCTTACCAAAACCGGAGCCTACTTTAACTGCCAGGCAGTGGTAGTAACTTCCGGCACTTATTTAAAGGGACGCATCATAATCGGAGATGTGATATTTGATGGAGGTCCCGGCAACCAATTCCCTGCCACCAAGCTATCGGACAGCTTAAGGGATCTGGGACTGACCCTGGGGCGGTTTAAGACCGGAACCCCGCCCCGTATCAGCAAGAAAACCGTGGACTTTTCCAAAATGGTAGAGCAGCCTGGAGATCCGCGGCCCCTGCGTTTTTCCTATATCAGCCCGCCGATAGACAGGCCGCAGCTATCCTGCTGGCTGACCCACAGTACGCCGGAAACTCACCGGATAGTAATGGATAACCTGGATCGGGCTCCCATGTTTACCGGAGTTATAAAAGGCCGGGGTCCCCGTTATTGCCCTTCTTTTGAGGATAAGGTAGTGCGCTTTGCCCATAAGGACAGTCATCAGCTGTTTATCGAGCCGGAGGGCCGGGCTACTGATGAGATGTATGTGCAGGGGATGAATACCAGCTTGCCGGAGGATGTGCAGATACAAGTTCTCCACAGCATCCCCGGATTGGAGAAAGTGCGCATGATCCGGACCGGATATGCCATAGAGTATGATTATGTGCTGCCGTCCCAGCTAAAACCTTCTTTGGAGACCCGGGCCGTAGAAGGATTGTTTACTGCCGGGCAAATTAACGGTACCTCCGGTTACGAAGAGGCTGCTGCCCAGGGGATAATCGCCGGCATAAATGCCGCTATGAAAGTGCTGGACAGGGAACCCCTTATATTGAAACGCAGTCAGGCTTATATCGGAGTAATGATCGATGATCTGACTACCAAGGAAATGGATGAACCATACCGGCTGCTTACATCCCGGGCAGAGTATCGCCTGCTGCTGCGCCAGGACAATGCAGATCTGCGCCTAACAGAGATAGGGCGGCAGATAGGATTGGTCAGCGATGAACGCTGGCGTATCTTTCAAGAGAAGAGGGAAATCCTGGAGCGGGAGATCAAGGGCATGAAAGATTACCAGGCGGTGCCTGCCGATGAGATCGTAGCCATGATTCTGGCCAAGAAGGGCAGCGCTCCCCTCAAGGATCGCTCCAACTTGTGGGATTTGCTGCGCCGTCCCCAGGTGGAGATTGAAGATTATGTGGAGGCAGGACTTATCCCCGAGCATGATCTGGATATCCTGGAACAGTTGGAAATACAGGCCAAGTATGAAGGTTATATCAATAAACAATATGAGCAGGTCAAGCGTTTTGAAAAAATGGAAAACAAATTAATTCCTGCGGGAATCGATTATGAAAAGGTGACTGGTTTATCCAACGAAGCCAAGCAAAAATTGACCCAGTTCCAGCCGATTTCCGTAGGGCAGGCTTCACGAATTGCCGGGGTGTCTCCCGCAGACATAAATGTCTTGTTAATATATTTGGAAAAAGAAAGAAGGAAATAAGAGGTTTTAATGGAATATATTAACAAATACCGGGCAATGCTTTTGTCTGCAAATCAAAACCAAAACCTGGTCAGCCGGCGAACACTGGAGGAAGAGTTTGACAAGCATGTTCAGGACAGCCTGGCGGTGTTGCAGTATACCCATTGGGAAAACCTTACCGTCATCGATATGGGAAGCGGGGCAGGTTTTCCCGGACTGGTTTTAGCCATGCACTGTCCTGCTGTTAAGTTTGTCCTGGTGGAATCTGACCAGAAGAAGTGCACATTTTTGGAATATGCTGCCTGCCAATTGGAATTGCCCAACGTAACCGTTCATAACCGTCGTCTGGAAGAGGTTGGCCGGGACAAAGCTTATCGGGAGCAATTTGACATAGTAACTGCTCGAGCTCTGGCTTCATTAAACGTACTGCTGGAATATGGCATTCCTCTGCTGAAGACTGGAGGAACCGGATGGTTTTGGAAGGGTACCAGGGCTGCCGAAGAGGTTGCTCAAGCGGAAAATGCTTTGCAGCTGCTGCAGGCCAGAGTAGAAAACATCTACTGGTACCGGCTTATTGAGGAGCGCGACCGAGCGTTGATCAAGGTGATAAAGCAAGGCCCGACTCCGGAAAAGTATCCCCGCAGGGTGGGAGTTCCATCCAAACGGCCTCTGTAAAAGGGGGAATCCAGCATGGTGCTCAGACAATTGGAAAGAGTGTTGGGACGAGGCCAGCAGGCTCATACTATAGAAATGATTGAAATGAGCCGTATTGATCCTAACCCATACCAGACTCGCCGTCAGTTTGCCGAAAGAGAGCTGTCTGATCTGGCTCAGTCCATAGAGAATTACGGAGTCATTCAGCCTATTGTTGTACGCCCGGTGGGCAAGAGGTACCAGATTGTAGCTGGGGAACGCCGCTTCCGGGCTTGTGTCTTGCTGGGGCATCGGGTTATACCTGCCCTGGTAAAGGAAATGAATGACGAAAAAGCTGCCACCATATCTCTGATTGATAACCTGCAGAAACGGGAGCTTAATTATCTGGAAGAAGCCAATGCCTACCGCAGGCTTATCGATGATTTCGGCATAACCCAGGAGGAATTGGCCAAACGGATCGGCAAAAGCCAGTCGGCCATAGGAAATAAGCTGCGCCTCCTCAAGCTTCCTGAACCAGTTCAGGAACTTATTTCACCGGAAATAATCTCGGAAAGACATGCCGGTTCTTTGCTTAAACTAACTTCACCGGAAATGCAGATGGAAGTGCTGCGGCAAATATATGAACGAGGCTTGAGTGTTAAAGAGACCGAGGCACTGGTGGAGGAATTAAGTCAGAACAATATTCCCCGGGAAAGTACCGGCCGGGAAAGCGGGCAGAATGTTTCCCTGATCATCAAGGACGTGCGTATATTTGTCAACACTATCAAGGAAACGGTAAAACGAGCCCGGCAGACGGGGGTAGATATATCCATAACTGAACGCAGCAGCGATGACGAATATGAGTTGGTTATCAAAGTACGGCAGCCAAAACGAACGGCCCTGCTGACTATGCCCCACTAGAAATTGGGAAAATTACTGGGCTGTGTTATCCCCCAACTCCGGGTGCCGTGGCGATATACTTGGCAATTCTTCTGTATCATCGCAAGTGCGCAGGGCAAAAAAAGCTGGTCTCGTTAATTTGAGACCAGCTTTTAATTTTAAGATGCCATATTAAGTTCCGGGCATTTTAGTAAATACTCCGCGGGGATCCACTATGGTGCGGAGGATGTGCAGAACCTCATCCGGGGGCGGCTCAACCATTTCTATTTTATCAGGAACCAGCAGTTCAAAGCCGGTACAAGCTTGGGCTATTTCCACGGTCATGCCCGGATTCAAAGCTTTAATACGCATTCTTTTGGTTACCGGTTCAAAATCATATACGCCTACCTGGGTTACCACTGCAATAGGCCCTCCCAGTAATCCGGCTTTCTCCCGGCTGTCCCCGCCGTCAAGATATCCAGGAGTGGTTAGGAAGTCCACCCTTTCCGGGAAACGGTCGGGGGTCTGTAAACCGACTAATACTGATTTTTCAGTAAGGGAACCGATATCATTGCCGCCGCCGCTGCCGGGAAGAATGGCTTTGGGATTATCATAACTGCCAATTACATTAGTGTTAACATTACCATACATATCTATCTGCGCGCCGCCCTGGAAAGCAATATCCACATAGCCCAGAGCGCATTGGCCAAAGGAGTTAGCCATTTCCATAGTCATAGGTGCCTTGCGGAAGGTGAAGGGATCACCTACTGACCAGGGCATGTCACAGCCTCTGGTGGGATCCTGTCCACCGCTTTCAAAAACCATGGTTATATTTTTAGCGTGGGTTTGGTGGGCCAGCATGGCTCCTACCATGGGAAGCCCCGTACCCACATATACGATTTGTCCGTCTTCTATCAGCAAAGACAGATTGTAGGCCAGCATTTCCAAAGGATTGGCGGGTGCTATTTTGCCCATTTATATCCCTCCTTACTTAATCCCATTTAGGGATTACTTCATCGTAATGGAAACTAATGGCTGTATCATCAGATCTGCCTTCGGCAGCCTCTACCAGGCGGCGGGCTTTGTCGATAGTGCGGAGGCCACCCAGTTTTTCAATGAAGTCATAAGGATCCTTGGTGTTGAAAATCCAGCGATCCGTGAACTCCAGCATATTTTCATGGGTAGCGGTACCTATGCGTATCAGCCATTCCCACCATTCACGATGCCAGTAGTAATGGCCAGGGCAGCAGCCCGGATAAGCACCGTAAGGCAGTTCAACCACAGCATCCACATACCAGAAGGGTATACAGGCATTGCCTTGGTCACGAATAGTCATTTCCGGAACGATTCTTTCAGCGGTAATAATGACTTTTCGGCTGGCGGCTGCCAGAGCTATATCATTGACTGCCGGACCATAAATAACTGCATTCCCATAACGATCAGCTTGTTGAACATGAATAATGCAGACATCCGGGAAAAGGGCGGGGATCATGCACACGGGGTCGTCTTCATCACCAACGGGATTATTGATAACCTTGACATAGGGGTTCTTTTTTATCATATCTGTGCCCAACAGTTGCTTGGAGGCAATGCAGGGAGCTCCCAACTGGGCGGCTTTAAATCCCTGAGCCATTGAACCGTGGCTCCAGATGGAATAGACTTCCGCATTTTTATTTTTGATCATGCGGGCAAAATTCTTGTCGTTACCGCGCATCTCTACACCTACATAGGAAAGGTGTATTCCGGTCATGCAGTCACGGGCTATGAAGTAAGAAGTATTGGACATAGGGGAACCAATACCAGTGAGATTCTTTTTTTGCTGGCGGACTACTTCAAAGTATGCCTGAATCGGAGTTCTTACATAAGAAAAACCGGATTCTGCGAAAATATCTCCGTCCCAAACAAATTCAGCTATAGCCTCGGACAAAGGCATACGCTTGTCCCTTTTACGGCGATCTTTTTTCAGATGGTATTCACGAGCGTCTTTATAGTCCACAAGACGTTTCAGATGGTCTGGATTAGAATACTTTTGGCTCATTAAAAATTAACCCCCCTTGTTTATTACGTGATGAGCAGAGCCAACAAGAACCGGCAGATCACCCCCCTAACTATCCGGTTTCTGGTTTGATGATTTTGCTTCAGGAGGAGACAAACGATGGGCATCAACCAAAAAGCCCAACCTTGAAAAATGTCCGCAAACAAAAAAATTACTGAATGTAATAAATATATTATAAATTAATAAAAGTCTGCCACAACAGACAAATACATAAAAGGGAAAAAATCGCAGAAATAAAGCAAAAAGAAACGTTAAACAACCTGAAAGGGAATACCACAAATGAATTTTTCAAATGGCTAATTATGACAAAACGTGAGGAAAGAAAAGGAAGTTTTTAATGTTCAGGACCAAAAAGTTTTCTGCAAAGAACAAGCCGAAATCAGGGAAACCATGATAAGATAGGTATGTTAGTTAAAGTTCGCCTGAAATAAAAGCTGCTTTTCAGAACATTAGCAGGATTTAAGAACGGAACAGGAGAAGTATTGTTCGATGGATGGAATCGGAAAGGACGAATAATCCATGTCTAAGGTGATAGCTATAGCCAATCAAAAAGGCGGAGTGGGCAAGACTACCACAGCGATCAACCTGGCCTCGTATATAGCTCAAGCCGGATATAAGGTGCTGCTGGTTGACATTGATCCTCAGGGCAATGCTACCAGCGGGCTGGGAGTACAGAGAAGACGGTTAAGGGCATGTATCTATGATATGCTCATTAATAGACTTCAGCCCCAGCAGGTTATCACCCAGACACGGGTTAATGGACTTCACCTGATACCAGCCACCATTCAGCTGGCCGGAGCGGAAGTTGAACTGGTTAACCAGGAGAATCGGGAAAGTGCTTTGAAAAAAGCCCTGGAACCAATTCGAGACAGTTATGATTATATAATTATAGATTGCCCGCCCTCATTAGGCTTGCTTACTCTGAATGCATTGGTTGCTGCTGATTCCGTAATGATCCCGCTTCAGTGTGAATATTATGCGTTGGAAGGCCTAAGCCAGCTAATGGATACTATTCAGCTAGTACGGAAAAGATTAAACCCCCGCTTAAAAGTAGAAGGCATAGTATTCACCATGTTTGATGGGCGTACTAATCTAGCCATTCAAGTAGTAGACGAAGTAAAAAAACATTTTCGCAAGGAGGTTTACCGCACGGTAATACCAAGAAATATCAGACTCAGTGAAGCCCCCAGTCATGGCAAGCCAATTATGCTATATGATCCACGTTCAAAAGGAGCAGAGGTTTATGCAGAGTTAGCCAGGGAGGTGTTGGAACGTGCCTAAGAAGGAGCGCGGCCTGGGAAGAGGATTAGATGCCCTGCTCTCAGGAACCTTGGAAGGCGATTATGAAACAGTTAGGGAATTACCTGCTGAAAAAATACATCCCCGCAAAGATCAGCCTCGCAAAAAATTCGATGAAGATACCATGCAGGAATTGGCCAGCTCTATTCGCGAGCATGGTATACTACAGCCAGTGCTGGTCAGACCCGTCGAAAATGGCTATGAAATCATAGCCGGGGAAAGAAGATGGCGGGCAGCCCAGTTGGCTGGTCTGACTCATGTGCCGGTGGTAGTGCGTGACATAGATGACCGGCAGGCGGCAGAGATCTCTTTGATTGAAAATATCCAGCGGGATGACCTGACCGTAGTAGAAGAAGCCAAAGCCTATCGAATGTTAGCAGAACAGTTCGGTTACACCCAGGAAACCATTGCCGAAAAAATCGGCAAGAGCAGAGCCTATGTAGCCAATACCCTGCGTATTCTCAACTTACCTGAAGAAATACTGCAAATGCTGGAAAAAGGAGAACTAAGTGCCGGTCATGTGCGTCCGTTGCTGGCACTTCCCACAGCCGAAGAGCAGTTAGCAGCAGCCAAAGAGATTGTGGCCAATAAGATGACAGTTCGGCAGGTGGAGAACAAGGTTAAAACAAAACGCATTAAATTTGATATACCTGCGGATAAACCGGTGGAACTGGTAGAAATACAAGAAAAGCTCCAGCAGCATTTTGCAACCCGGGCTGTAGTTACCAAGCACGGCAAAGGCGGGAAGATTGAAATAGCATTCTATAGTGATGAGGATCTGGAACGCATTCTGGAGATAATGGGTGTTTTTGAGTAGGATTTGCATAGAGGGAAGGCCAGAAATGTTTCACGTGAAACATTTCTGGCCTTTAATTTAAATACAAGTCCTATTTATACATCTCCCATTCGGAAATTATGTTTTTGCTCGCCTATCATAAAAAACGATATATTGCTTTTCCGCCAATGTGCAAACGATACAACTTCAGTCTATAAAGCAATAGCGTTTAATCGATATAGTACCCGTAGAGGAAGATGCCTTCATAAAACCAACCGATGCCAACATCGCAATTGTCACCGGCTGTGCAGACTACGATGAATGAAAAGTCATCTTTAGTGCCATTGCTGTGAAAACAGTCTTGTGTCATTGCGAGCGCATAGCGCGTGGCAATCTCTATGGCAACTTACGGTGTGAGTTAACAGATCGCCACGTCGCTTCGCTCCTCGCGATGACACGAAGAGAGCTCTTTTCACAGCAATGACAATTAAGAATTCCTTTCATAGCGATGACAGACTTAAGTTTTCGTTTATCGTGGCCTGTTATTCAGGTGATAATTGCGAGCGCGTAGCGCGTGGCAATCTCATTCAAATCAGCCGGGCAAACCGGTTGAGATCGCCACGTCGCTTCGCTCCTCGCGATGACACGAAGAAAGCCATTTTCACAGCAATGTCATTAAAGCGGAATAATGCCCCTATTCGTATGTTTAGATCTTTTACCAATTCCAGATTGTTTCACGTGAAACATTATCTAGACCTGGAGTCAAAGATCTAAAAGACCATAAAGAGTTGTTAAAAAGCTATTCTTCGAATTAAGTGTTAGTGGAACAAACATGCAAAGCCCTTCAGGGCTATAGGTGACTAAAGGCGACCAGCGATGAATAAAATGCCTCATAAGATAGTTGTAGAGGGAGATGAGTCTGTCGCCACGCTGGTAATTAACAGCAGGCATGATCATTAAACCAAATTATAAATGATATTGCTAGATCGATAAGAATAGTTCATGTGAAGCATTCTTCAGACTGTCGAAAAAGACCATGCAAAGAGATCGCCACGCGTTACGCGCTCGCGATGACACAATGGTTGCCTTTTTACTGACATGAAAGCCATTTTCACAGCAATGACAATTAAGAATTCCTTTCAAAGCGATGACAGGCTTAAGAATTCGTTTATCGTGGCCTGTTCTTCGGGAGATAATTGCGAGGCACAAAGTGCCGTGGCAATCTCGAACGCCAAACTATTAATCAGCTTTTTTGACACGCTGGAGAATGTTTCACGTGAAACATTCTTGTTGCCTCCTTCCTAATTCAAAAGGGGGGAAACATCCTCTAGGGACATTAACTAGGATGTAGAGGGAGGCGATATCCGAGGCAACAATCACAGCGACGAGAAGGCGGTCATTAAAGAAGTTTCACCTGTGGGGGCGAAGGGCTGAGCAAGTGATCCATTAGCCCTGGTATACCTATGGATAAAAATGTTTATGGTTCTCATCATATTCTTGGGGATGGGTTAAACTAAATTCCCCGTGATTCATTCCGGGAGCAGTATAAAGAACGCTGCCCCAATTTGGCCTTCAGCAAAAAGTCCAGCAATAGCTGCTGCAATGGAGATATATCTTACTCAGCCACCGCTGCGCATAATCCTTGTAATGGGAACAATAAGCATAATTACTGCAGTTACTGTGTTAAGATTAATTAAACATGAGGTGGAGTTTATTTCAATGGAACACACCCTTTTATTCACTGAAGGCACCTGGATGGCTAAAGGTTATTATTCTGATGAAACGAACAATATGGTCCTGTAGAAGGCAAAACGGTTGTAACTCATTTAGATAACCTCTGGACTAATGAAGGCTATATGGAATTACAGTCAGAACAACCCTTTCGTTTTGAAAACCGATACGAAATTGTACCGTTTAGCAATGACTTTACCAGTTGGAAATCATTCAACCCGGCTCTGGGAACCCTTCAGGGTAAATTTTCAATTGTTGATGATACAATCATGTCTATCTATATTTCAGAAGATGGACAATATTCAGGTGTCGAATGCCTAAGTAAAGTCAGCAATACCCAATATTTATGTAAGGGATTTGCCTTTAACGGCAATCAAAAGCTTTCCTCTTGGGCGGTTATTATGGAAAAAGCATGATCAGGCAAAAAACTTGAGGACAAACAAAGACCGGCAAAACTAAAAGTTTACCATCCCTATGGCTGGTTCTGTTTCTTATCATCAAACCTGCGCCCATAAAGGCCTTTTAATTTGGCTTTATGGGTGTACATAGCATGGTCGGCCCGAGCGAAGGTGGTATATATGTCATCCCTGCCATAACCATGGTGAAAGGCGTAACCATAAGCAAGACTGATATTACGAGTGCGTTCCTGGTTCAAGTCAGCCAGTAACTGATCCAATTTGCAGCAGGCCTGGTCCACTGCCTCCTGGGGCGTTCCTGGACATACGACACAGAATTCGTCACCGCCGATTCTGAAAATCTGTCCTAGGCTGCCGAAACTTTTTTTATGGTTTGTGCCGCTGAGGCAATAGTTTCGTCTCCCGCCTCATGCCCATAGCGATCATTACAATCCTTTAAGTTATTAATATCTAATACAATTATGGTGGCACTTTTAGAAGCTTTGGCATAATGCTTCATTTCTTTGTCAAAAGCAGTCCGATTCTTTACTCCTGTTTGTGCATCATATTTAAACTGCAGTTCCCGTAATAGGACGTAGTATAACAGCAAGCAGATGGAGATGCTGGACCAGATACAAACTATTTGCTCAAAAACAATTTGCACCGATACTGCCGCTACAGGTATCAAGAGAATCAGCAATAAGAGCTGCTTGTCATGGTTGTCGTAATCCTTACTGTTCTCAGCTATCACTGCTGCCATCAAGATGAAATAAAATAAACTGACATAGGCAGGCACTAAAAACCAATCCCCGCGGGAGTATTGATTTTGAGCATTAATATAGAAAATCCAGCCCGTTTCATAACTAGAAATGCACATTAAAACGTTGAGTACCAGCAGTCCGCTGATAAGAACCCACTTTATTAAACTGCTTTTTTGATTCCGGTGGAAAAGCAGCAGAATAAACGGAATAACCGGTGACAGGGAAAACCCGATAATGTTGGCTATACGGTGAG
>Ga0208938_1000506_pt1 | contig 29084 bp, 31 predicted proteins | sample AD_UKC125_MetaG_FD_184434 | JGI IMG/M metagenome (GOLD analysis project Ga0208938, IMG submission 184434) | Active sludge microbial communities of municipal wastewater-treating anaerobic digesters from USA - AD_UKC125_MetaG (SPAdes) (version 2) | ecosystem: Engineered > Bioreactor > Anaerobic >...
GAAGCTTCAATACTTCATCCACCAGGTGTGAATATTCTCCGGTCTTTTTATGACGGTAATAATTCCTTGTGATATTCACTTGCCCCATGGCTGTCAGTATCCCGCGTGTATCTTTCCGGACAATTTGTCAATGTCGTTTCCTTTCTGCTGAGTCCTTGAACGCTTTATCTGCATCTTCTGCTATCTGTTCAAGGATTCGGACCCCCAGTTTGTTTACCCATTCATGTACTATGGCTGCCAGTTCTGAAAATTCTGACCCGTTTGACAATCCCTCCGCCACTTTTTTCTCAATTTCGGGGATGATTTTTTCGTAAATTTCACGTACAATCATAATAGCAGGTTACCTCTCTTCTGTTGGTTATGTTTGATTGTTGACTTGATAATACCACATTGAGTAGGTAACTTGCTTTTTTATGCCTGCAAAAACTTTACACTATGGTTGTGCAGGGAGGGTTGCTTCCTAATCCAGTTCGATAGCTCCGGTATAAAGCTGATAATACCTTCCGCCCAGCGCAAGAAGCTCCTCGTGGGTGCCCTGCTCGATTATCTCGCCATGTTCCAGCACTATGATCTGGTCGGCGTTGCGCACGGTGGAAAGCCTGTGGGCGATCACGAAGGTAGTCCTGTTTTTCATCAGCTGGTCCATGCCCTGCTGGATAAGCCTCTCGGTCCTCGTGTCGACGGAACTGGTGGCTTCGTCAAGTATCAGGATGGGTGCCTTCGATATGGCAGCCCTTGCGATATTCAGCAACTGCCTCTCTCCCTGGCTCAGGTTGGCCCCGTCGCCTTCCAGTACCGTATCGTAGCCTTCCGGAAGCCTCTCGATGAAGGAATGGGCACATGCGACTTTCGCGGCAGCAATGACTTCGTCATCGGTCGCGTCAGGGCGTCCGTACCTGATGTTCTCTCTGACCGTACCGGAGAACAGGTGCGTATCCTGGAGCACCATCGCTATATTGCTCCTGAGGGAGTCCTTCTTTATCTTCTTTATGTTGATGCCGTCGATCAGTATCTCTCCCTCTTCGATCTCATAGAACCTGTTGATCAGGTTGGTGACGGTCGTCTTCCCCGCGCCCGTGGACCCTACAAAGGCTATCTTCCGGCCTGGTTTTGCCGTAACGTTTACGTGCCTGAGCACGGTCACGCCGGGTACATATCCGAAAGTCACGTCCTTCAGCACCACTTCTCCCCTGATCGGCCTTGCGCCCGGCTTCCTGTCCGCTTCAGAGCATATCTCTATAGCATTGGCCGGATCCGGTGCTTCCGGCGCTTCGTCCATAACTTCAAAGACCCTTTCCGCTCCTGCCAGCGCCGCATAGATCACGTTCATCTGCATCGACAGCTCGTTCACAGGCCTGGAAAAATGCCTGGAGTAATTCGTGAATATGGTGAGCCCGCCGATATCGAAATTCACTGTGAGGCAAAGGACACCGCCGACTGCCGCGGACAGTGCATAGCTCACCTGGCTCAGGTTGCCCATGACGGGTCCCATGATGCCGCCGAAGAACTGGGCCTTCATCTGCCTTTTGCGAAGCTCATCGCTCAGGAACTCGAACTCATCTATAGCGGTCTCCTCGTGGCAGAATACCTTTATGACCTTCTGGCCGGTCATGGTTTCCTCGATATAGCCGTTTACGGCACCCAGGACCTGCTGCTGCTGTGTGAAATATTTCCTGCTCTGCTTTCCTATCAGGCTTCCCACATAGGCCAGGAACGGGGTCGTTACGATAGTTACGACCGCCAGTATCCAGTTCGTCACGAACATCAGCGTGACTGTACCGATCAGCGTGATCGTACCTGAGAATATCTGCACCATGGTGTGGTTGAGCATTTCTCCGACCGCATCCAGGTCATTGGTAAAACGGCTCATGATGTCCCCGTGCGTATGCGTATCGTGATACTTCAGTGGAAGCCTCTGGATCTTGCGGAACAGGTCTTCCCTGATTTTGACCAGGGCGTTCTGGGACACTCTTATCATGATCCTCTGCTGCAGGTAAGTACATATTACACCGAAAATGTATATGCCTGCCATGACCAGTATCCCGAGCATAAGATTGTGTACCTTCTCCTGCGTAGTATAATCAGCCGATACCAGGTTGTTGATGACGGGCCGCAAAATATAGCTTCCTCCAAGGCCCGTCAGGCTGCTGATAAGTACGCAGGCAAGCACGAACAGGATCTTGTACTTGTCCTTCCCGATATAGTCAAGCAGCCGTTTCATCGTGGCCGATGCGTTTTTCGGTTTTCCTCCGGCCATGGCAAAGCGCATTCCCGGAGGCCCGCCACCAGGACCGCCCTGTCTCCGCCTTCCGGCGCCTCCCGGCTTCCCCGCTCCGGGACCGCCGGGCCCCATTCCGCCAGGACCGGCAGCCATCTTTATATTCCCGTACCTGCGCAAAAGGATCTCTTTCCGCTCTTCGCTGATCTCTTTCCTTTTTTCGCCGATCCGGCCCCTGCCGCCGGCAGGGTCTGTCTCAACTCTTTCAACACTGCGGGTTTCTTCCATTGTCCTATCCGTCATGCCGTCACCTTCTTGTCCGTTTGCGAGTAGTAGATCTCCGAATATGCACTGCAGCTCTCCATCAGTTCATCATGAGTGCCCATCCCGACGATTTTTCCGTCATCGAGTACGATGATCTTGTCTGCATCGATCACTGACGATATCCTTTGCGCGATGACTATTTTCGTCATATCCTGGAGCTCATTCTTCAGGCTCTCCCTGATCCTTGACTCGGTAGCAGTGTCGACCGCGCTCGTACTGTCGTCGAGGATCAGTATCTTCGGCTTTTTCAGCAGGGTCCTTGCAATGCACAGCCGCTGCTTCTGCCCGCCGGAGACATTCACGCCGCCCTGTCCGAGCTCTGTATCGTATTTTTTATCAAAAGACGAGATGAACCCGTGTGCCTGGGCATACTCCGCAAACCTGTACACCTCTTCTTCAGGAGCATCCTCGTCGCCCCATCTGAGGTTTTCCATTATGGTGCCGGAAAACAGCACATTCTTCTGGAGCACGATGCCGACTCCGTTACGGAGGTTTTTCAATGAATACTCCTTTACATTTACATCATCCACCAGGACTTCTCCCTGGTCCGCATCATATAACCTGGGGATAAGCTGGACGAGGGTCGATTTGCCGCTGCCTGTCGAACCGATGATGCCGACTGTCTCGCCCGGGTTTATAACAAGGTTGATGTCCTCGAGCACCCATTTTTCATTGTCTTTGTAATACTTGAAATGGACTCCCCTGAATTCGACTTTGCCGAACTGCACGGCCAGGTCCTTTTGCGAAGCGTCGTCATCCGTCAGGTCGATTTCCGTGCAGAGGACTTCATTCACACGCCTCACCGATGCCAGGGTCCTCGAACCGTTGAGGATGATCATGGATACCATTACGAGCGATATGAGGATCTGGAACACATAGTTCACGAACGCAGTCAGGGTTCCTGTGCTCATTGTGCCCGCAATGACCTGGTTGCCGCCGAACCAAACAACGGCCAGGGTCGTGAAATTCATTGCGATGGTCATTACAGGTATGGTGAATATAACGACATTCATTGCGCTCAACGCGCTGTTCTTCAGCTCCGTATTGGCTTTTTTGAATTTCTCCTCCTCGAAGCTCTCCCTGACGAATGATTTTATGACCCTGATATTCGTCAGGTTTTCCTGCGTCACGGTATTGAGCGCGTCCAGTTTCTTCTGCATCAGCGTAAAACGCGGAAAGCCGATTTTCAGGATGATGTAGATCCCGGCAGACAGGAAAGGTATCACGAAAAGTATCGTCAGCGCCAGGTTCGAATTCAGGGCAAAGGCCGCGATGAGCGCGCCGATAAGCATGCCCGGCGATCTCAGCGCCATCCTCAGCAGCATCTGGAGCATGTTCTGTATCTGGGTGATGTCGTTCGTAAGCCTCGTGATTAGAGAACCGGTGTTGTACTGATCGATATTTTTGAAGGAAAACTTCTGGATCTGCCTGAACATGTCTTTCCTCAGATCGTTCGCGAATCCGGTGGACGCCTTGATGGCAAAATAGGCTCCGCCCACACCTCCTGCCATCATTATGAGCGCTGTTACGATCATTGTTATGCCCATCATGATGATGTAACCGATGCCCCGGCCTTCACTTATCCCCTTGTCGATGATGTTCTTCAGCAGGAGGGGCATCACCACTTCGCCGATAACCTCGACTATCATGAGGACCGGCCCGATGATGAACGCTGATAAATATGGTCTCGCATACTTCCAATACCGTCTCATTGCTTTATGTCCTTTCCTTTCCAAGTCTTATCTCTTCCTCCATTTTGTCCAGGTTGTCGTTCAGCTTTTGCAGCAATACAGACAGCGTACGCTTCTCTTCCTCCGTAAACCCGTCAAGGATCTTCTTGTCTGCCATTTCGAAAATCCGCTTGCTTTGCTCCACGACCCTGTTCCCTTTTTCTGTAATGGTTATCTTGTTGAACCGGTTGTCGCCTTCATCCGTGTGCCTGCTGATGAACCCTCTTTTCTCCAGTTTTTTCAGCGCCACTGCCACAGTTGCCGCCGAAACGTCCATGGACCTTGCTATGTCGTTCTGTGAGATCTCGGGTTCATGGAATATCTTCATTAGCAGGCGATGCTGGGCGTGGTATACGCCGGTCTCATCCAGGTAGCTCTGCATGATCTTCCTGTGCTTCAAGGCAAAGCAGATCAGTTGACGGATGATATCTTTATTGCTGGTATTACCTGTGCGGTCTTCGTCCATTTTTGTTTCCTCACCGCCTTTCAACCAATTGCTGCGGCAAATAAAGCCGTTCGATACAACTATGTTTATCCCGTCATTCGTTACCATGCTAATTATTAACTAGCTAACGATTGCTAATTATAGCATTTATATTTTGATAATGTCAATCACGATTTAGTGCCCGATCGGGAATCGATTGTGATCCGGTTCAGTATTATGCCGTTTTATGAAAATCTATTGAATATGCCTGCAACTACCTGTAAAATTTAAGTAACAGCAATGTTCCGGAAGGGGGATATAAATGGCAGTAGAATGGACTCCTGATCTGTCGGTCGGTGTGGAGCATATCGACGAACAGCACAAAATCTGGTTCCAGAAGGCAAATGAACTTTTTGAAGCAGGAAAGCAGCAGAAGGCAAAAGAGTACATAAATGAGATGATCGATTTCCTGGACGAGTATACGAAGCTGCATTTCAGGGATGAAGAGGCATACATGGAAGAGATCCGCTACCCCGGACTTGACGCGCAGAAAAAAGCGCACGCAAGTTTCGTCGAGGAACTCGCAAAACTGAAGAAAAATTACAACGAAGGCGGCGGAAACCTCCTGGTCATACTCAATGCTAACAAAATGGTCATCAACTGGCTCACGAACCACATAAGGAGCATGGACAAGAAAATAGGCGAGTATGTGAAAACTCTCAAGTAAAAAATCCGCCATTCAAGGCCGGCGTGGGACACTATACCGGTTAACTCCTGGCGGAAAAGTTCCGCTGCTATGGGCCGGTCGGAAAACTCAACAAGTGGCATCGGGTTCGGAAATCTGAAAGCAACGGGGGTTGCGCAACGACGCGTCAACCCCCGTTTTCATTGATAGCGTTTTATATCATTGAGTGGCCCATTTCAAAGATCGGCTCATTTGAACCTTATATGTCGTCCGGTGTATAGGCTCCCGTCACCTCGATCACGTTGCCGATATCATGCCTTCCAGGTATTCGACAATATCCCTCGCCTTTGGCGGGCAGCCTTTTACGTACCTGTCAAATCCCGATGTGCATGAACCGATGCCTGGCGCATTAAGGCGTCTACTCCTGAAACCCTGGCCGATATACAGCTTCTCCTCCAGCCTGTTCAGCAGGCCCTTCTCCCGCAGCCTTTCCAGCGCATGGATAAGGCTTCCGTAACATGCCGAGCAGGCGCAGTCCTCGACGATATGCGCCGCAAGCTGCTTCACCTTTCCTGTCGGCGCCGCTCCAGGCAATACTCCCGGCATGACCCGCATCGACACACTGAGCCTGCCGGGTCCAGCGACCGTCCCCGGCACTGTTGTCCCGACATGCCTGTCCACGGCGTCGCTGCTTGAAACATCACTGTCATGGGTGCCGCTGACCGCAGCGTAACTGTTCAGTTCAACTATATCCGCATTTTCCAGGTCTGCTGTGCCCACGCCGATACGTTCGGCCAGGCCGATATACGGGATCTCTTCAACGCTGAAGCCCATGAGATAGGCCGCATATGCATCGATCAGGACCGGATCCTTCCCGGCGAATATCCTGTTCATCCGGACCGGGTTGCCTCCTTCTTCAAAGTTGAGGTCCCCGTTCATGCCGTCGACGATTATAAGATCCTGCTTTATGATCCTGTTTAGGTATGCTATCGGTTTGTGCAGGCCCATTGTGTGGAACCGCCTTTTCTCCGAATCTGGTATGCAGCCCTTCATGTTTTTCAGCGCGCAGGTCATTTTGGTCTGGCAGTGTCCTTTCATGACAGGTACGTTTATCAGGTAACCGACCTTCATCACATGATCGCAGACGCTTATCCTCATTCCGTCCGCCTCATATGTCCTGCTTCTGTCTTTCTGAAGATCGATGAGCGGCACACCGTACTCCCTCGACAAATCCTCGTAACCGCATACCCTGAAGGCCTCCGAAGTCCTGTCGCCCACCCACGAGCCTTCCATGATCACGATATTGCTGTGTCCCTTCGATTTCAGGTATTCGATGATCCCCGCCACTATTTCGGGCGATGTAGTCGCACCTGAGTCCGAAGGTTTGGCAACGACAAGGTTCGGCTTTATACCGATCAGTGTATCCTTTTCTATTTCTGCTTCTGCCTCGGGCCTTATGGCTTCGAGCAGTTCCTTCACCATTTGCCCGGGCTTGTCTCCATATATGATGCGGATCCCGTTTTTGCTGATCATGACAATCAGGCTCCTTCATTTGACGCCTTTTGGGAATTTCTCATAAATATAAATATACTAATTCAAGTATGAAAGTACTGTTCGAAAATCAAATAGCCTGCAAATTTGAACTTTGCAGGATTTCAGGCTTGTTTTTAAGCTTTATATACTCTGAAAATGACGCCGCTCCGAGCTTTCGACGTTTTGCAAGCATTGAAGCCCAAAGAGCATTTCCTTCGTCCTCTTTTATAAACCCTTTTTCCAAAGCTTCTATCAGAATATCTCCGGTGGTTGTGTGTTTCAATCCAACCCTTTTTATATAAATGCCAATATCGCTTAAATTGTTGCTTGCCACGACACCGTCGTAAGTACCCGTTATTTTCATGAGTTCCTGCCCGACTGTCATTTTACCGACAGCGCCGCTTCCAAATATCAGGACAAGATTCATCCTCCGCTATCCCTTCCCTGTTCACCGGATCATCCGATACTCTCCGGTTATTTTGCATTATTATAACAGGTATGACGCCGGATTCAAGCAGTTTCCTTTATTGCCGGCAGCGACCTCCATACGGGTATGAACAGAATGACAGAAATTATCATCACGCCAGAGTCCGCTATCGGCGTGGCCCGTACGATGCCGTGAACACCCTTGAGTTTGTTCATGATGAACTTAAACGGTATATCGTGACCGGGTATTTCCGGGCAGAAAAACAGCCGGCTGCTTCTTTGCCTGCATTCATTTTTCGGGGGGCATGATAATTGGAAACAGCCGGCTGATGTACCTGCATCATGTAAGTATTCGGAATCCGCTTGTTCTGTGCTTGTCCGCTTGCGGACGGTATGAGATAAAAACAACTGTCCCGGCATTTTCGTGCCTGGATCCGCAAGGCTCAATGCGCAGCAGTTCCATTTGCCGCCTTCCTGCTTTTCGGGTTTTCAGCCCACAAACGGTCCGCCACTTCTGCCCAGGCCTTCGCAGCCGATGCCGTTTTCGCGCAGAGTACGTCCACGTCTTCAGGAGCTTCCATGTCGGTTGATTTCGCGCCTGATTCCTTCACCATGGCCGCAAGCATCTCAGGATTGTCGAGCAGCGGGCACGGGCGCAGCATATTGCCGTTGAACGGCTGGCGCCTGCGATAAGCCATGAACAGCGGCGAGCGGAGTGCATCCAGGAGCGGCACGTCATGGATATTGACGTTGGAATAGTGGATAAATGCACACGGCTCTACATCCCCGGCCGCATTTATGTGCAGATAGCGCTTCCCGCCGGCTATACATCCGTCGGCGTATTCGCCGTCATTCCAGAAGTCCATCGCAAATATCGGTTTCGTTTCGCGGATTTCACGGATGCGTTTATACATATACGCTCGTTGTTCAGGAGTGGCTATAAGATCCGGGCGTGCGTCCTTCCCGACGGGCATGTATGTGAAATTCCACGAGAACCGGCATCCACGGTTGATCATATCATCTACGAATCCATCGGAACCGACGCTTTCGGTGTTATACCGGTGGTAACAGGTGGAGTACCCGAACACCAGCCTGTGTCTGCGCATGCGGTCCATGGCTTCTATGACCTTACGGTATGTGCCTTTGCCGCGCCTCATATCGGTAGCTTCCTCGTCACCCTCGATGGAGAACGCCAGTGCGAAATTGGCTACACGCCGCATTTCCTCGCACAGTTCATCATCCACGAGCGTCCCGTTGGTGAAGGCGAAGAAGTAGCAGTCCTGGTGCTCACTGCACAGCCTGATGATATCCTTTTTGCGCACCAGCGGTTCACCGCCCGAGAATATGTAGAAGTAAATGCCCAGATCCTTGCCCTGTCGGCAGATCGAATCAAGCGTCTCATACGACAGGTTGTTCCTGTTCCCGTACTGTGCAGCCCAGCAACCGGTACAATGCAGGTTGCAGGCGCTCGTGGGATCCATCAGGATAGCCCAGGGAACATTGCAGTCATATTTTCCTTCAATCTCCAGCGTGCGCTCATATCCCTGGAAATGAGCGTTGATAACAAAACACTCTACAAACTTGCGTATACATCTTTTATCCACCTCGTCAAACAGTTTCCTGACAAAAGTGTTCCAGACGCTGTTTTCATCCAGTATGGCTTGCCGCACAGAGTCTATCTGGACAGTGTGCAGGTTCCCCTTGTCCAGCTTACCGGCGATATCGAATATCTTCGGCAGTTTCTCCAAAGGATCGTCTGAAATGATGTAGTTGAGTAACGTGTTGGCTGCAGCTTTTTGAATCTTGTTCATCTTCTGAACCCCCTTAAATAATATTGGACATGATTTCTGCCTAACCTATTTAACTTACCGTCCGGTTAATTTTAACTAACCGTTCGGTTAAATATACTTAACTAACCATTCATTTAATTTTTCTTAAAAAATGGGTCATTTACCAGAATTGTTGCTTTTCAGCAGGATATCACTTCCTGAAATCAATGATCTGGTCACTATCTGGTAAACACGCAGGAAAGTACTGCGGAGTTTATCGTCATCCAGTGAACTTACGGCTTTGTAATCGTCAAAATAAGCAGCGAAACTTACGATCGGAATGATCGAAAAGAAAAACTTAAACAGCACCATTTCATCCGAGTAGACAAAATCCCGGTCAGCGCTGGATATGGTTTTGAAAATCGGGTTTTCATCGTTGCCGCTCATAAACTTTACAAAACGGAACAATGAATTCTGATGTTTGCCCTTTTTCAGCGATTCGAGCACCAGGATGCGGATAATGTCCTTTTTGGCAATAACGTAATCGACTACGCGCTCGTAAAATTTATAAGAGTTTTGCAGGAAAATGTTTATGGCTTCCTCATCAGTAAAGTGCAGGCGGTCAGGCAGTATATCAAGATGTCCGTCCTTAACCATCTGCACTATGTTCGTCTGAATGAAATCCAGCGTACCCGACACTGCCTCGTCCAGGATGGAATCCACCATGCAGTCCAGGATGTCCTGCTTGTTCGCAAAATAGTAATATATGAGCGCTTTGTTTACATTCGCAGCACCTGCTATGTCGTTTACGGTAGTCGCATCATAGCCTTTCCGGGAAAAAAGTTCCACAGCCGCATTGATTATTCTTTCTATGGCTTCGTTTCCAGTGCCTTTCTCCAAAACATTGTCCTCCGACAATTTGATTAACCGGTTGGTTAATTTAGGTTAATATAATATTATAATTATCCATTTCCATTGTCAAGGGATTATGCCCCTGACATTTTACGCAGAAGCATGGGCCGGTCTGCCGCCACAGGCCGGCCTGTGCAGCCTGCCGTCAGAATTTTATGACTTTAGGTTCATCGAAAAATGAATAGAAAACAGCTGTGGCATCTTCAAAATAAAGTACTTCGGTGTTATCATCCTCAGGAGAATACATGTTTTTCAATTCCGGATAATTATCCAGCATATGCTTTTTCGCCTCGAACCTGTCATCCCTGATGAGTTTACCCGACACCCTGAGCCACTTCCCGTCGGCAAAGGCGCATATCTCCGCCTTTGGATTTGCCTGGAGCTGCTTCGATACTTCCTTTGACTTGCCTGTCTGGATGTACAGCTTGCCCTCGAAAATATCCACCGTGCCGAACGGCCTGACTCTCGGCTGATCGCCTTCCACCGTGGCCAGGTAATAGACACCGCATTTTTTCAGAAAATCGTAAACCTCCTGCATTTCAGCTGCCTCCTTCTTTTGCATCTCATTTCTGTAATTCTAATAATACAGGTTTTGTCCGACTTTTTCCATACATTCTCTGCGCACATTTCTTCAATAAATTTTCAGGATCCCTTCCTCGCATGACAGGATGCCCGCAGTCATAACATTACCTTCCGCAATTGCATTGCCGGATTTGAAAACAATCATACTGTCCTCTGCCGCCCTGTGCTGACCGCCAGTTCCATATGAACTGTATCTTCCCCGGAAAGCCCGGCCCGGACCAGGGCCCTGGTGGCAAAATGCACGGAACAGGCATATTACTGATTATACAGACCAATTTTTTCGATAAAGGAGGATCAAACCATGCCGTCCGTCACGATAAATCTGCCGCGCACCACTTTTGTGTCTTCGGCGCTCCCGGACAACAATTTTTCATTTTATCCGCTCCTTTATACAGGCACTGATACGAATTTCGGCAACTGCATCAGCCTGCTGGAAGTCGATCTGCCTGCTTTGCCGGTGCCCACAGTGGACAAGGCAGTACTCCAGCTGTCCGTGATCGTAAAGAGCGGAGAGGCTCCAAGCCCGGTCACGGTGAGCAAAGTGCTGAGTCCGTTCAGCACTGCGACGGTTTCATACAATACTAAGCCTGTTGTTGCCCCGCCTTCATCCCAAGTCAATGTCACAACCGATGACCTGTTCAAAACCGTCGAGATCGATGTGACTTCGATCGTCAATGAATGGCTTGCCGGAACAGGCCCAAATCACGGTATCGCCCTTGCCAATGATGACGGCACAACGATAGTGCAGTTTGCCACCAACAACATCGTTTACGAACCATATTTCCCGAAAATGACACTGACCTGGTCGGAAACGCCTGTTGATGAGACAAATTTCGGATACGCTCAGCTGGCCCATGTAATAAAGCAGCTTATAACCCTCTACCCCGGAAATACATTTACCGTCTATACACGGGGATTTTCGGGCGTATCGGTGACCGGCACTCCCGTTGAACTGTTCAGGTCATCATCAGGGACCTACGGGACTTTATTCATACTGGGTGACGCAGAAGAATATGCAGCGATCCCGCTGAATACCATAGCAGCGATCCGGCCTGGTGAAGGCTCTGTATATAATCCTGCCATAACGTATCTCACGCCGCAGGATCCTGTACCAGGTTTCGATACCAACCTGCTGAGCGCTTACCACGAATATATCCCCGTTTCAACAGAAGTCGAGCTGTACATGGGAACCGTCCTGACTGCATCGGGAATGGTCTACAGGAATGAATACGGCATTATCGTACTGGCCAATGAAGATGGCAGCAATCCTTTGTTCGTACCGGTATATAACATCAATATAGTTGTACCGAAATCCGCATCCAAAACTGCATCCGTCAGCGAAGTAAAAATCGGAACGACCAATGTTGCCGTGGAAATAAAAAAGAAGTGATAAAGAAGCAGTGATTAAGAAACAGTGATTAAGAAGCAGTGATAAAAAAGCAGTGACCAAAACACCCGCTGCAGCAAAATACCCGAAAGCGGAGATGGGATGGAGTTACAGCATCCATCTCCGCTTTCGGGTTGCTATTATGTCGCCTGGACAGGCAGCCTTCATTACCTGGATAACCCTCTCCTTGCGACTTCTCTCGTGCCCTCCCGGAAATCGTCCAGCGTCCCGCACCGGTCGACGCCGTTGGAAGTCCACGCAAAAGCGCCGTTCCATCCGTTTTCATAGAGCAGGGTATAGCAGCCTGACCCGGATATATCCCTTGAACCTTTCGTTGCCGATGTCATACCCACGGCCGGGAATTCGCCTATGACCACAGGTTTGGATACATCCACCCCGAACTCCGCCGGGGTCCTGTCAAACGGCAGGCCGAAATGCGGCGCCATCCATTCGTAAAAATGCGGGGAGTAATAATCGAGGCGGGCATCCGGATCGCCACAAAAGCTCTGCAGGTACGCATCCGACCCGAAATCCCCTGCGTACTTTGACGAATTGTATTTGACCATGGCAAAACCAATAGTTACTAAGATATCACTGTTCTTGTGTATCGCGGCGGCCTCTTTTGCAAAGAGGGCGCAGATCCTGGACCATTCGAACTGCCCGCAGTCTTCGTTCTCATGTATCCAGTCCGGTTCATTGCAGAGATCGATGCTGAACAGGCTGTCGTAATGGCCGAACTTCCTGCACAGGGGAACAACGAAATTGTCCACATATGCATCCATCGCGTCTTCATTGCACAGCATGGCCCTCCAGGACCTGTAAGTGCTTGAGGGAGCGTCCGAATGCTTGAAATGGTCGAAGCTCATGATCGTCGCCATCAGGTATATCCCGTTCTCTTCGGCGATCCTGAGCAACGTATCAAGATCCTCCCAGTACTTGTCCGAAACGGCTGTCACATACCCTTTGTCATCGATCGTGAAGCCCACATTGCCGTTGCATGATATCCATACACGGCTGGCATTGATACCATTCTCCCGGAGTTCTGCAAAATGCGTCCTCCAGAAGGACTCGTTGAAATCTCCGCCCAAATCATTCCAGTTATCCCACGGAGTATTGACGCCGTTCAGGAAAATAGCCCTGTCACCTGCCACAAACTCTGAACCCTTGATATGTATCCTTTTCCCGGCCATGGTGGTCATCCCTCCTGTATGATTCTCACATATATTACGCTACAGGATGTGACAGGAAGTGTCAACCCTTTTTATACTGACCCGTTTCATGCCCATGGAATCACAGCCTGCGGTCTTTCACCGGGATTCCCGGCATGCCGGGCTGTTCATGGCCCCGATGTATGCATCATGCTCCTGCAGCATGGCGGCACGGGCGGGACATCGGAACCGTTCCACTGACTATCTTTTAGCACTGTTTTATCCCGCCGCCCTGTGGTATCATTTAGTTGGATCGTCAGAGGCCTTTTCTGACTCAATACAGGATAAAAGGGGAAGTGTATAGATTGGACCACAGTATTGACGCCGCTACGATGAAAGCTTTGCATAAAGCCCAGAAAAATGAGATTACCGAGTACCATATCTATTCAAAACTGTCCTCGCTGATCAAAAACAAACACAACAGCCGGGTGCTGAAGCAGATCGCCGGGGATGAACGCCGCCACCACGACGAACTGGAAGCATTTACGGGAACCAATAAAAAACCGGATATCCTGAAGGTTTACTTCTATATATTTATTTCAATAATTTTCGGCATCACTTTCGGCATAAAACTCATGGAAAAGGGGGAAAAAGGCGCAGAGAAACTGTACCGGGAACTGGGCAAAAGTATCGAGGACTTCCGGAGGATATCCAGGGAAGAAGACAAGCACGAAAAGGAACTGATCGGAATAATCGAGGAAGAAAGGCTTCAGTTCGTCGGTTCGATGGTCCTCGGGCTGAATGACGCGCTTGTGGAACTAACCGGCACCCTGGCAGGCCTCACATTCGCACTGAAGGATACACGCCTCATAGCACTGGCCGGCCTTATAACAGGCGTGGCAGCATCGCTCTCCATGGCTGCGTCGGAATACCTTTCATCAAGGGCTGAACAGGAAAGCAGCCGTGCCCTGAAATCATCGCTGTACACAGGAGGGGCATACGTCATCACCGTCGCATGCCTGGTACTGCCATACCTCATATTCTCCAGCTACCTGGTAAGCCTCGTGTTTACGATCGTTGCCGCCATACTTATAATACTCGTATTCAACTTCTATGTATCTGTAGCCAAGGATCTGCCTTTTAAGGAGAGATTCCTTGAAATGGCCGGCATCAGCCTTGGAGTGGCCGTCATCTCGTTCATAATCGGCTACCTCATCAGGCTCTTCCTCGGAGTAGACGTGTGAAGAACACCGCAGGCATGTGAGAAATACCATGACACGGGGGCAGAGACGCGGACACTGATACACGTAGATGGTCCATACGTCCGGAACTCACGGAACCGGGGTTGTCCTGGCATCCGGAACACGCTGACAGCCCCCGGACTGCAATTTTGCATCTCTGCCTCATCCCTGGTCCAGCTGCAGCCTGACGATGTCTTCAGTTGCGGCCATAGCCCGGAGTGCCATGGTGAGCAGCTTGTCGAGTTCCCAACCGAGCATTTCCGCGCCCCGCTCGATTACCTCCCTCGAGCATCCTGCCGCGAAGCTTTTGCTCTTGTATTTCTTTTTAAGCGATTTCAGTTCCATGTCTTTCGTGCTTTTCGACGGGCGCATAAGGGCAGCCGCCCAGATCAGCCCGGTCAGTTCGTCAACTGCAAAAAGCACCTTTTCCATCTCATGCTCCGGCGCAACATCTACGGTCGCTCCGCAGCCTGTCGTGATCCCATATCCGTGCGAAACCACACTGCGGATGATATCTTCGCCCACACCGGCCTGCCGCAGCAATTCCGGCGCCTTCAGGCAGTGTTCATCAGGGTACAGTTCGAAGTCTATGTCATGTAGCAACCCGACGATTGCCCAGTGATCCGCTTCATCGCCATACCCCAGTTCATTGGCGAACCACCTCATGACAGCCTCTACGGTCAGTGCGTGCTGTATATGGAAAGGATCCCTGTTGTACTTTTTCAGTAACTCAAGCGCTTCATCCCTCGTTATTTGTCCCATATCCAAACCTTCCTTTCATGAATATTTCAGACGCAGGAACGGTTCTCCTGTCCGATTGTTTTCGTCTCAACTTTGCCCTGTTTTCATCCGCCTGATCACTTCTGTTTCCCTTGTCATTTCTCTTTGACCAGCTTGCCGGTCATGTGCTCGATTTCGACCACGTAAAGCTGTGCCCTCTCCATACTCCGCACCAACGCTTTTTCGACTTCTTCCTCGGTCGGATAATATTTCAGGGCCAGTCTGCGCAGCTTGTCCTCCTTAACTTCCCTGTCTTCGATCATCCTGGCTCTGCCGAATATTATCACACTGGTTACATTCCACTCCCAGTGCCCCTCTTCCCTGTAGCCTGTGTTCCACGTGGTGAAGCACACCTTGTCGCACTTCCTGATGGCATCGACCTTATGGCCTTCCTTAGCACCATGGAAGTAAATACGGTTATCCTTCTCGTCGTAGTAGAAATTTATCGGAACGGAATACGGATACCCGTTATCCCCGATAACGGAAAAAACCGCCCTTTTGGCTTCCGCCAGAACTTTCCTGCATTCTTCTTCAGAAACAGCCTGTTTGAATCTTCTCATCCCGCGGAACATTTTCCATCACCTTCGTATTATTTTAAACTTTCTGCAGTTATAAAATCAAGACGCGAAGCCCTTAAAACAAGGCACTAAAACCCGGTAAGCGAGGCATCGAAACTTCGCATAAAAACAGGGCACGGGTGTCATCCCGTGCCCGGAACAGATGATGTATCTCGTTGTCAGTCCCCGATCCAGAAATACAGCAGGCCCTTCTCGCCGCCGACCAGTTCGATGTAGAACCAGTTCAGCGTCCTGTCGTCTTCGTTCATATAGATATTGAGGATTTTCGCTTCCGTCCCGCTGAATTCCCTCACGGCATCCCAGTCCCACAAGACGTGCTCCAGGTACTCGGAAAGGTCCGCGGGCATTTTATCCAGCGGTACGAAAAATCCCGACCCGTCGATCTCAAAGGTCTTCCCGATGTATTGTCCCACATCGGCGTTCGTCGTCACGTATTCGCCGTTCCTGAATTCCCCCCATGCCGAGTAGAACTGCGGATGAAAGTTGCTCGCCAGGTGGAACGATGAAATGAACCTGCCTTTCCCGTCCATCAGTGAATACCTGTCTATCGATCCGACGAAACGGACCTTTTCGCCGTCGTAACGGTAAAACTGCAAAAGCGGATCCGCGCTCGGCCCGTCATCGAAAACGGCTATCTCGGTATAACTGTCCCTGCTGTCCAGGTCGATCAACTGCATCTCGCCGGAAAAGTTGCCATGATCCAGCATCAGCCTGTTCCCGTTGACTTCGATATATGATCCTTCCGAATAGCCGGTGTTTATCAGTGCAAGGATCGAGTCTTCCTCTCCGTCCCCATCCATGTCGTATGTCCCGCGGATCGTATAGACCCTCTCATAAAACTCCAGCTGCTCATCATAGTGGACATCGAAGCCGTAATTTTTGAAGAACTCATCCATCGCCAGGAAGCCTTCGATTTCAGGATCCTGCGGAAATATCACACCGCCGTTCCCTGAGGCGTTTTCATGTCCGGGATCTTCCCCCGACGGTCCAGCAGCCATGCCATCCGGCGCAGTCCCCGTGTGTTCCGGGTCAGTTCCTTCAGACCCACCTTCCGACGTCCGGGACTCTTCAGCCGGTGTTCCCGGCACCTGGCCTTCACCATCGTCAACTGTCTTCCTGCCCGCGCCGCAGCCCGAAAGCATGGTCATCAAAACCAGGCCGATTATGGCAGCAGCCAGGATGGCTCTCAGTTTTCTCATGTTTGACAGATCACACAGCACTTTTATTCCTCCATATGTTGCTGAATTTATTTGTCATAGGCATAAAATGATATGCTTGTAACAATTGCTATATTTTAGTAATATTATATGGTTTCAGGTATGGTAAAGTCAATAATCAGGGATCCGGTAAGCTGCCGGGTAAAGCATAAGCTGCACTCTGCCTGTTTGTCTCCGGGGGTTTTGGTGTGAAGAAATTCAACTTTTAGGCATAAGAATTTCCAGGAGTACATTCCTAAATGCGATATGGTTTACATAACAACATATTTGCCTTCATTATCACCGTTTCCGATGGTATTTTTACCAACAATGCCTTGCAAAAGTTGAAATATCTCACAAAAATCACCAGAAAAATGGAAAACTAAACATACCATTGACTAAAAGTTGCAAAATTGCACAGCGAAAGCTTACAGTCAATACCCGTGGTCTACATGTTTCCATTGTCCGCCCTTGCTGCGCACCAGGATCCAGTTCCATCCATCGTATGTGCTGTTGGGGTTGAGCGATCCGTCGCCTCCGGATGGATCCACTTCGAAAGTCGACAACAGCACTATGACTTCGTCCGCTCCATTCCTGTCAGCCCAGTCCTGGTAATACGGGATGGTCTCGTCGCCGGCATAATATATTTCATTAAGCGTGCAGCCCTTCCAGTCCTTTCTGAACTCCTTTATGATGACATCAATTGCAGCTTTTATTTCTTCGGAAGTATATATCTCCGATCCAACATCTGTCACTTTCACATTTCGGACATTGCCGCCGCATGCGCATAGACCGGATAATAAAACCACGCATAACAAAAGACCTGCTATTCTCTTCATGCCTGCTGCCCTCCCTATACTTCCTCCACGTTTGTATCGACGGAGTTCACTGTGTCTGGACATGCTGCCTTATGAAATGCGTTGCGACCCTTTCCTCTTTTTCCGGCAGCCCGAATTCCTTCTTTCCAAGTTCTATGCTCTTCATCAGGAAGACCATGTTCCTTGCAAGCGTCCTCATGGTCTGCAGCCCCTCTTCGTCCTGCACTGCCTCACCAGGAAGCAGGCCGTGTATCGAGTTCCAGTACTGGCTGGACGCAACCGGCATTCCAGAGAGGGTGAAGTACTTGTTCAACTGGTCAAAAGTGGACGAACATCCGCCTCTCCTGGCACATACGACACTTGCCCCGACTTTCATCGTCTTGTCGAAGGGAGTGCTGTAAAACAGCCTGTCGAGAAACGCCGTAAGGGTCGAATTGGCTGCTGCGTAATACACCGGGCTTGCCACCACGAGGCCATCGGCTTCTTCGAACAGCGGGGCCAGCCTATTCACTTCATCGTTGAACACGCATTTTCCTTCCCTTTTGCAGTAATGGCAGGCAATACATCCCCTGATGGCTTTGTCGCCTATCACGACCTCCTCGCATTCTATGCCGGCCTCTTCGAAGATCTTCTTCATCTCGGTCAGCGCTATGCCGCAATTGCTCCCCTTCCTGGGGCTTCCGTTGATCATCAGGACTTTCATTCTATGTATCACACCTCCATAATTATTTATGCTGACAACAGGGTTTTGTCTGAATATTTGTCTGGATAATCGGATCCAGGCTGAGCAGCGCTTTTGCGATATCTTCCGGTTCCGCTGTCTTTCGGGCCGGGATAATGCTCCCCGGGCATTTTCCCGGTCCAGGATCATCGAACGGCCTTGCCGTCATTCCTGTATATCAATTATATATCAATTGCAATCACTGTGTTATGCAATTATCTTTACCTGCAGTGATTTATGCAATCATCTCTTTTGCTCCCTAATCTCCCTATATATCGACAAATTTTTTGCCGATAAATAAAAAAGAGAATAAAGGAGGGAGTTTTTTGGAGACATACGTCAATAAAGCCCATAAGTTCAACGCAATCATAATGTTCGTTTTCTCAGTGATCCTTTCCATCACGGCTTACTTCAACGGCGGTCTCAAACGGGCAATTGCAGCTGCAGCATTTTTATTCATAACCAGCCTTATTGCAACAGGCATAGCATATATAAAAGTGAAAAACAATTTCGTCAAATCTGTTATTATACCTCTGCTGCCTGGAATAGGCACGATATTATACTCGATATCACAGGGCGGGGTGCCGCGCATGTTCACCGCTTACCTTGTCTGCTCGTGTCTGGCTGCAGTTTATTTTGACAGAAAAGTGCTGCTGGCTTTTTGCTCGATCGAATCCACCGCGCTTCTGGGAGCATACATCATCAATCCTGTATGGCTTCTTGGAGAATCCAGCAGCATTGGTGAATTCATACCAAGGTTCGGTATGTTCGTATGCGGCTCTATCGCGCTTTACTACCTCGCGAATGAAGGAAGCAGGCATCTGGCTGACGCTTTGAACGAGAGTGAAAAAGCATCCCGGTTGAACAAGGATCTTACGGAAATAATCAACCAGGTTAATATTGCCACCGAAAGCCTTTTTGAGAATGTGAACAAATGTGACGAGACTATTGCAGAAAACCAGCAGGGTGTTGCCAATGTCGCCAAATCGGTGCAGGACATCTCCAGGGCCATAGAAGAAAGCGCCGTTGCGATAAATAACGTCAGCAGCTATGTTTCCGATTCATCCCAACTGATCAGTGAAACATATTCCATTTCAAAAGAGGTGGAGGAGGAATTCAGGTCTACATATGAAACCATATTGATCGGCGCCAGGGAAGCTGATGAGATGATGCAGCACCTGGACATCATGCGGAATTCCATCCATTCCGCTGTTTCGGCAGTTACAGAGCTCCGGGAAAAGATGGACCTGATCGGCCAGTTCATCGAAAGCATCACCAACATAGCTTCCCAGACGAACATGCTGGCGCTCAACGCGGCAATCGAGGCTGCAAGGGCAGGCGAAGCCGGCAAAGGGTTCACGGTCGTCGCGGAAGAAGTGCGGCAGTTGGCCGAGCAAAGTTCCAGGGCGGCCAAAGACATACAGAGAATAACGATGGAAGCGCAAAATACGACCAATACCGCCATCGAAGAAGTCAGGAAAGGAAGTGCATCTGTCGAGGAAGGCACTGCGAAGATCGCGGATGTCATGAAAATACTCGGTGATCTGAGGAACTCCATAGAGTCGGTAAATCAGAAACTGTACCTTGAATATGAAATGATGGACAAAGTCTCTGACCGATTCACCAACATGAGGGAACAGCTTGAGACACTGGCAGCCGCATCGGAGGAAAATGCGGCGAGCACACAGGAAGCTCTCGCCATGATGAATGTACAGAACGAAGCAATAAATAATACGGCTGAGTTGGTCAGGAAAATCAAGGAACTGGGAATGGCTCTGAAAGAGCAGCTTTGATCCCTAATCTGCAGTTTACATGAAAAAGGCATCCTGCAACAATATTTATATATATTAAAAGGCCGCGGATTTCAGCGGCCTCTTTTTTACCTGGCTTGTGACCGAATAAGCTTCTCAGCGCAGCAGGTAATAGTCGATCAACTCATAAATGACCCGGCCGGCTAAATACAGCGCACATGCACTGCAGATAAAGCCCGGCAGGAAGATTAGGGCAAAACTCAGCTTCCTGTTGGGGCTGTTTATTGTTACATTGAACTTATATACTGCCATGCATGCCGGCAACATGAGCATTGTCCCAAATGCAAGCCATATGAGCGCCTGTTCCTTCAGAGGAATAGGAATCATGGCATCAGGGTTTACGGGCTGGTTCGATCCGAAAAGAAAGAAACCGCAGAGAGTTATTACTATGACCACACCTATGCCGTAAGCAATGTTGCTGACCATCCTCGCTGTTTTACGCATCGCCGTCTCGCTCATCGCCATTTTCATCCTTTCTGTATTCCAGAATATCGCCAGGCTGGCAATCGAGCGCTTCGCACAGTTTGTCGAGCGTGGAAAGTTTCAGCGCCTTGACCTTGCCTGTCTTGATCATTGATACATTGGCCATAGTAAAACCAACTCGCTCTGCAAGTTCAGTAACGCTCATTTTTCGCTTTGCGAGCATAACATCCACGTTTATTATGATCATATCGTACCCTCGCTTTCTTCCTGCAGGATGGCGGCCTTTGTCAGATAGCGTGAAAGGACTGCCGCCAGCAGGGCAAGCGCAACTATAAATATGTCCGCCATAACGGACAGAAGAAGGACACCCGGATGGCTCATACCGGCCAGAAGCAATATTACGTTTCCGATAAACAGGAACGATGCATCGAGCAACAGCAGTACCGATCCCATCTTGACCCATTTAGCCGTCAGCATGGTAAACACGGTGTCTTTCATTACCGCATCAGACACTTTCCATACATACACAAGCACAGCAAAGCACGGAAGCGCCACCAGCCATTCAAATACCAGCCACGGCCTATACCATCCGCTTGTTTCAGGATATGTATTTACAATGCTCTGCCCCCATGACGGTATGACATAGGCGCAAAGAAACAGGCCGCATAAAGCTGCAGCTATCACAGAAATACGCATAAGTCTCCCTAATGTCCTTGACGTCATATGAAGACCTCCTTATCTTTGCTGTTATAAAGTATATAACAGCAAGATAAGAATTGCAATAAATAATTATTGTACTGCGATAAATTTTTATTGCAATTTTTAGCTGCATATAAAAGAAGAGCCCGGTTTCTGTCAGAGCAACAAGGCAGGAGACAGTCCGGGACTATTGAAAAAGTGCTGTTCAAAAGATCGTCAGCCAAGGCACACCGGGGCATTGCCTGTATCAGATCCTCCTGAACGGTCCGATCACTCCTCGCTTCGGAAGTTCGGCAACACGTGCATCGATTCACGGCAAAATAAAACCGTCTCCGTGTCTGAGACTCGGGGACGGTCCTCTTGACTATTCAGCCTTCTCTTTCATTTTTTCTATGAGTTTCAGCACCCCGGCTTCCACCCTGGCAAGGTCCTCTTCCTTCGGCGCTCCTTCAAATTCCACCGGTTCGACGAAGTCCCAGTTCATCCTGTTTCTTTCGACTATCTCCTTCAGCTCGTTCTCCGCGCCGCCGGACCATCCGTATGACCCGAACCTGAAAGCTGCCTTCCCCGTGATCCTTTTCCTGCCGGCTTCGCTCAAGGCTGCCGCGACCGGCGGGAATAGCTTGTACTCATAAGTGGGCGCCGCGATGATTATCCCTGCTGCCCTGAAGAGGCTTGCAACGATTTCGCTGTCGCTTGTCCTGGCCGCTTCCAGCTTGCTGTACCTGACGCCTTCCCTCCTGAGCACGCTCTCGGCATGTTCGAGCGCCTTTCCCGTCATCCCGTACATGGATCCCCAAAGTATCGTGATTTCGTTTTTACCTGCTCCCTCGGCATACCGGGCGAACCTGGCGTAGTCATCCATGATCTTTTTGGGGTTTTTCCTGTAGACCGGGCCATGTCCCGGGGCTATCGTCCTTATCTCCAGCGTTTTTGCCTTCTCTATCGCTTTTTTCACGCTGGCCGTGAAAGTCGCCATTACGTTTGAGTAATACCTTATCCCTTCGGTTTCGAAGAAATCGACCTCTTCCGGGGTCAGTTCATCGTCGAAGCAGTGATCACCCATCGTGCCGAATGCTCCGAACATGTCGCACGAGAAGAGTGTTCCGGACTCCATGTCATACGTGTACATGGTGTCCGGCCAGTGTACGTTAGGCACCGGGTGGAAGCTCAGCACCCTGCCTTTCCCAAGGTCCAGCGTGTCTCCTTCCTTCACGACCCTTATTTTATCTTCACCATAGAAGGAAGTGACCATCTTCGCGGCTTTTTCAGTGCATATTATCGTGAAATCATCCTTAATCTTCATGAAATTCGAGATCCAGCCGGAGTGGTCCGGTTCCATGTGGTTGACTACCAGGTAGTCGATGCTTTGAGGATCGACACCTATTTCCTCCATGTTCTTATACAGGGTCTCCGGTACACCGTCCCAGCCGATCACACCGTCGATAATCGCGGTTTTTTCTCCCTGGACTATATATGAATTCAGGGTGACCCCGTTTACGGCCTCCCACATCCCCTCGAACAGGATCTCATCGACGTTCATGGTAAGCATATGTATACCGTCGGCGATTTTTTCTTTTCTCATAACGTATACCTCCTGCAGAAATTATCGACAAACCTAAATATAGGATAAACAAAAGCCCGGTACAATACAACAGCCCGTTTTCCAGAAAAAACAGCCCGGATGCTGATTCTGATTATTTTCCATGTTTCTTGCCTGTCCTAACATGTTTTTTCCGGAATGATCCCAACGCAATCCATAACACCCCCATAGCTTAATATAGCAGGCAAGGTTTTCCGGGACGATATAACGGTATTCGATATTTAATCGACCATGGGGCGGTTTAGCAGCAGTCTGATGAACCAGCCCTGTTTTTGTGATAATATAAAACTGAAATTCTGACAGGAGCGTGGATTCCCATGTATTTCCAGGGCAAAACGGTGATAGTTACCGGGGCCGCAAAAGGGATCGGAAGAGGTATCGCGCTGCTTTACGCCGAAAAAGGCGCAAATGTCGTGGCAGCCGACATCGATGAGGCAGCAGGTGCCAGGACGGCCGCCGAAATCAGGGAAAAAGGCGGAGAGGCACTTTTCGTGCAAACGGACGTACGGGAAGAAGCCGATATCATAAGGCTGATGGAAACAGCCAACAGGACATACGGCCATATAGATATCCTTATCAATAACGCGGGGATATCGGTGTTCAGGCCTTTCTTTGAATTATCACTGGAAGAATGGGACGACATCATAAATACTAACTTGCGGAGCGTTTTCCTGTGCTCGCGTGAAGCGGCGAAATACATGCGGCATAACAGGGACGGCGGGGCTATCGTGAACATAGCTTCCACCAGGGCCATCATGTCCGAGCCGGATTCTGAGGCCTATGCCGCTTCCAAGGGCGGGATCGTCGCACTCACGCACGCGCTCGCGGCTTCACTTGGCCGGTACGGGATCACCGTCAATGCGATTTCCCCTGGCTGGATCGAAACGGGTGACTATTCGAAACTAAGGCAAATCGACCACGAACAGCACCTTTCCGGGCGCGTGGGGAAGCCGGACGATATCGCGCGAGCCTGCATATTCCTGACGGACAGGAAGAATAACTTCGTCACAGGCATCAACCTGGTCGTGGACGGCGGCATGACAAGAAAAATGATATATGTGGAATAACAAATGGCGCGGGATATTTCCCGGCAATGCGTATCGATACTGGAGCCGGCCCGGAGAGGATCCTGGCTTTCCGGCGCGATATGGGTGCAATATGCAGCAAAAACCTATTGAATCATTAGGCCAGTAGAGTTATAATTTAATATACAGATAGAAAACGGGCAATTAACTCAGCTGGTTAGAGTGCTATCTTCACATGGTAGAAGTCGGGGGTTCGAATCCCTCATTGCCCACCATATCGCAATCACAACGAAAACCCCTGGATGCCGGGGGTTTTTATGTTTCACTGTTGCAGCCTGCCGCCGCAATACGGGCAATAGCTGAATTCAGACGGCACATCTATCCTGCAGTCCGGGCAGTATCTGAAAGGGATATAATGGTCAAGACGCCGCAGGTTTTCCGGCCTGATTCCAGTCCGGGGATCTTTCTCGAACTCCCTGCCGACGAAGGGGTCCAATTCGTAAATGCTGCCGCAGCAGGAAGCTTTGACTATATACCTTGTATTCCACCTGAACGTAGGTATGAAAAATATGTGCAGATACCTGTATGTCTTATGGACCTCGTACCTGGCCAGTTTTCCGCATGTCGGACATATGATGTTGTTATATGTCCCTATGTGTTTATCCTTGTCCTGTATGCCAAAAACCCCGATGAAGAACATATGCTCACCCTTTTGGAAACATATATGCTTTTGCCGTATATACCTTTAGGTAATGCTTCTGAAGGATCCCACGGCACTCCTTATATCATTTTCATCAGGATGCCCCTTTGCTATTCCGCCGATCAGCTTAAATGGCCCAAAATCCCCTGCACCCGTAAGTCCCAGCCAACCGGCAGGACTTCTCCGCAATGATCCTTTCTCATCAAGCGAACCTCATGGCTGCCACAATCGCTTGCCCAAAAAGATATCAGGTTTTCCTGGCCCGTTTGCATCGGGCATGACACCGATGATTTTGTACCCCAGCTTCATGTAAAATCCTGACTGGTGCGTACCGGGCGAAAAGTCCCGGATCTTCCCCGGCAAATCATCATATAGGTCCTCGTTTGCAAGGGAAGTCTCACCGCCGTCTCTCTCATCGTCGGCTCCAACATGTATCGTCAAGCCGCCCCGTTTCCTCGCTTCATCCTCCAATGCCGCAACGATCGCACTGCCGATCCCCTGCCTTCGCCTGTCGCTGCGGACGGCCAGCGGATGTATCTCGAAGACTTTGCCGCCATACCCTGGGAGTATGCCGCCCAAGCCGACCACAGCATCGTTTTCGACAGCGGCAAGCAATGTATTTTCCGGGACCAGGAGCCTGTATATTTCATCCATGGCATCCCGGAGCGTCGGCCAGCCTTCCGGTAAACTGTCCGTCAGGACCTGTGCCGCCTGTATGAGCCGGGTATTGTCCAGTCGATCCATGTTAATGATTTCCATCCCCATCTCGCATCTCCGCCCTTTGCCGGAAAAATTTCACTCACCTGCACAAAGCTTTGTTTTCCTGCGCAAAGCCTTGCTTTCCTGCACAAACTATGCCTACCCACACAAAAAGGGCTGTATACCTCTACAGCCCTTTTTGCCAGGTTTGCCCGTAAAATCAGTCGACCTGGGTCGAGAGGAACATCTGCAGACCCATCTGCTCGATCTGATCCTGCATTTCCTCAAGCTCATCGATATGGCTGTCTTCGTCGTTCAGGATCTCCATGAGCATATCTCTCGTCGCATTATCACGTTCCTCTGCAGCGAGCGTTATGGCATCATTATAAGCCTTGATGGCGCCTGCTTCCGCAGCATGGTCATATTCTATCTGCTTCGGAACGTCGCTTCCGATATGGATACTGCTGAGCTTGGTAACGATTGGCGTGCCGCCGAGGAACAGTATCCTCCCGATAAGTTTTTCGGCGTGTTTCATTTCGGTTATTGCCCTCTTCTCAAACTTCTCATGCAGCTTGCCATAGCCCCAGTCCTCGCACATTTCTGCATGTACTACGTACTGGTTGATGGCCGCAAGTTCATCTGCAAGCAAAGCGTTGAGAGTATCAATGAGTTTCTGGGATCCCTTCATAAGAACTTCTCCTTTCTTTAAGCAACATCGTTGATCACATGATTTTGCCGCACCTTTGCGGAGTGAGGATAAGTGAAGATTTGCACGAACTCCTGGTCCGTACAATAACATTTTACCTGTTTTTCCTTATTATATCAAGACGATGCGACACATTCCGGACGGATGCGGGAATAATGTCTCATTCAGCCCAGCCATACTTGCCCTTGAGTTCCACGAACCTGACCAGCCCCATGGATTCCTCGTGTATGCTGCCGTCATCCGACTTCGTGATAAGCTTCAGTTCCTGCACGCTCGGCGGGCCCACCGGGATGACCATCCTGCCGCCGGGTGCCAGCTGGCCGACCAGTTCGTCCGGCAGGATCCCTGCCGCCGCGGTCACCATGATCCTGTCAAAGGGAGCGTGTTCCTGCCATCCCATGCTTCCGTCCCCGGCTTTATAAAAGATATTCGTGAAGCCCAATGCCTCAAGCCTCTTCTTTGCCTTTTCCATCAATTCGGCTATCCTTTCCACCGTATAGACCTGCGCCGACATTTTTGCAAGAAGGGCAGTCTGGAATCCGGAACCGGTGCCGATCTCCAGGACCCTGCTGTCCTTCTCCGGCGAAAGAAGCCGCGTCATTTCCAGCACAAGGCTGGGCTGCGAGATCGTTTGCCCGTGGCCTATCGGCAAAGGCTGATCCAGGCACGCGTACGATTTCATGTCATCTTCGAGAAAAAACGAGCGGTCCAGAGAACGAAAATACGATTCAAGTTCCCGGTGATCCAATCCATTTCACCTCTTTCGGGTCCCTTCGGCTATGGTGATGACCCTGTTTTCAGGATGTGTATTTCCTGCTTATTTTATTATACACGATAAGCAAGCTATGTAAGCGGATACCTGGACGGTATCGACAGGACCGGCTATATGTTTTTCCGTCTGCTTACAGACATGGTCAACCACTACTCATCTCCGGCTTATTTTCGTTTACCGGCAAATCCCGGGGGAGTTTTTCCTTTTTGGCAACGATCATGCCATAGAGTGAAAGTACCAGCAGGGGCAGATGCAGGACACCCATCCACCAGTTTTCATTCCGGATCCCGAACCACGTCATCATGTTAAGCAGGCCGAAAATCAGACCCACATATGATATCACCGACATGACAGGTTTGTAAATATCCCTGGAATAAATGAGCAACATCCCGATTATACACGGAGTGATCATGCAGTAAGTAACGCCGGCCTCATTCCATAGTACCGCAAGCGTAAATGATGGTCTTACAACACCCTGCATATCGACGGAATACGGCATCATGTCTCAGACAGCTATGTCTTTATTTCTTTCCTGGACCTGCCTTCCATCCATAGTCCTCCTCATATGAAAAGCATCGTCGATCCTGTTGGCCAGCCCGGCATCCGTTTTTCTTATCTCGTCGATGTATGAAGCTATATCCTTGAATTTCACAACCGGTTTCCCGAACAGGATCGTTTCCATCTGGTTCCTGATAAAGTGGGCAGCCGACAGGCTACTTTCGTCCCTGATCATGCTGATCAGCAAAAGCGCATCCACCAGGCAATCCAGGACCTTCTCCTCCACGAAGGGCTTTTCGCTGAACTTCGTTCCAGCCTGCAGCGGCGCCTCCTGAAGTCCGTTGGTATCCAGCGCTTCCTGCACGATTTCTTTTGACTTGCCTACAGCGCACAGTTCCCCCTGGCATCCGCTGCAATACTCAGGACCCAGGCATATTTCGTCCAGGTCTTTTTTCAGATGTTGATAATAATCATGGAGCATTTTAGATTTGCTGATAAATGCGGACCGGAATCCCTCGCGTTTCCTTCGGATCATTGAATATGCCATCCAGCCCGCTGTCAGCGCCAGTATGGCGATAAAGGGCGCGACATAATGAACTTCAAGGTAGCGGGCAGGGACCGTCCGGTACAGCTTCTGAAGCCCGAAAAACATGAAAATGGACGCTGCCAGCAGCCTGATGCCCGTTTCCGGGATCCTGTCTCCCAGCTTCTTCCCGATGAAAATCCCCAGGGCTCCCGTGGCAACCATGCCTGAAACGGTTCCGGCAAGGACCATCACCGGATACCCGGCATCAGCCGCCAGGGTGATCGCCGTAAGCTGGGTCTTGTCGCCAAGTTCCCCGAGAAAGAAAGCGAGGGCGACCGTTGCTGCCGGTCCGAACCTCATCCGCGTTTCCTTTTCTTCTTCCTCTTCCTCCGGTCTCAGCGTCCAGAGGGCAAAACCGATAAATGCGGCCCCGGCGATCATCTGGATGGTGTCGATCGGGACCACCTGGGACAGGTAGCTCCCAAGTGCAACCGCCAGGCCATGGTTGAACAGCACTCCCAGTCCTATCCCGATCAGCACTTTCCGGACCGGGAACCTCGTGGCGAACGCCATGGCAAGTATCTGTGTCTTGTCTCCCATTTCCGCCATAAATATCAGCAAAAACGCCTTTATCATCTCAGCAAGCATACCGTTTCTCCTCCGACTGCAACTAAAAAAGACTTTCAGATTATCAGGCACATTCTGATAATCTAAAAGTCTCGCTTTCTTTAACATACGTTAAAGAGATAAGACCAGGATCTCTCCAGTATGTTGATCTTATCCCGGTTTCCCGAAGCTACTCCCTTTTAGATCGATGTAAATCCATATGCTTATGCAGTTCCAGTCGATGCGATCTTGTCAACCGATGTGATCCTGCCGGCAACACGATCCCATCAGATAATGTAATTTTAACAACGCATGCCGCATTTGTCAAATTCCGCTGCCAGTCGGATAGCGTCAGTTTACTGTAGGGAAAAGAAGAAAAGAATCATCCTGATGTTTTAAGAGTCAGGAACGCCCTTTACAACAAGCATCTCCCATATGGTTTCGCAGCCTGGGCGGCACCCTCTAAAAATAGTTGGGCTTTGTAGCTTTTAGGCTGCCTCTTTGCCCATTATACCATATGGGTCCCTCTTATTGTAAAGGGTTC
>Ga0208938_1000509_pt1 | contig 29023 bp, 28 predicted proteins | sample AD_UKC125_MetaG_FD_184434 | JGI IMG/M metagenome (GOLD analysis project Ga0208938, IMG submission 184434) | Active sludge microbial communities of municipal wastewater-treating anaerobic digesters from USA - AD_UKC125_MetaG (SPAdes) (version 2) | ecosystem: Engineered > Bioreactor > Anaerobic >...
GAGCTATATAAAGTCCTAATTTATAGACATGCATCGTTATAGTCACATCAGCCATTACCGCCGCACCTGGAACACACCCGGTCGAAGACTCAACCCCGCTCGGGACATCCACAGAAACCACGAAAGAGGCTTTGCGCAACGCTTTGATCAACCTTGCAATTTCGCCTTCCGGAACCCCCTTAAAACCCACCCCCAAGAGCGCATCTACACATATATCGGCTTCTTTTATTTCATTTACAAGCTGCGAGTCGGAAAGTTCATCGGAAAAGGCAATTTTGCCTCCAACTTTCATGAAAGCATTCGCGTTGGTGAAAGCGTCTCCTTTATACCGTTCAAGCATAGACACCGAACTGATCAACTTGACGTCTAGGCCTTTGTTAAGGAGATGTCGCCCTGCCACAAAGCCATCTCCACCGTTATTCCCAGGGCCCGAAAATATTAAAACCCTTCCTTTTCCTCCTTTTTCTTGGGCTAAAAATTGTGATACGTACGATGCAACGGTTCTGCCGGCATTTTCCATCAAAACAAGTCCAGGCAGAGAAAACTCGTCCATAATCCATCTGTCGATCTTTTTTGCTATCTCGGCGGTATAAAGTGGAATCATCCTCATGCCTCCAATATCACAAAAGCTATAGCCATATTATTTTCGTGACTAATCGAGAGCCAAACTTTACTTATCCCTCTATCTTCCAGTATTTTAGCCAATTTATCGTTAAAACAGAATCGCGGATCGCCTTCCTCGTTGTGAACAACCCAGGCATTTTTTAACCCCATGCGCCACAGGCCCAGCGTCAAGGCTTTAGAGAGAGCCTCCCTAGCTGCATAAAAACCAGCGAGGTGCTGTTCGGGACGGGCTTTGGAAAAGGCAAATGCTATTTCGGTCTCCACAAATATCTTTTCTAGAAACCTTTTTGATTTCATTCGAACACTTATCCTGGGTATGTTGCACAAATCCACCCCGATCCCTTTTATCACTACATTACCAACTCTCTTTCCGTAAACTTATAAAAAAGGGAGTCCAGCATTTTGACCAGACTCCCTGTATGACCTTTTGGTGGGTGGTGCAGGACTCGAACCTGCGACCTCTTCCGCGTCAAGGAAGCGTTCTCCCTCTGAACTAACCACCCTTGGGACAAAAAGTACATGAACTTAAATTGTCAACATGAGATAAATGCTGCTTCGACCATTGAGACTAACTCGCTCAAAAACACCGAGGCGCAAGCTCAATCTTAACGTCAACCGTGCAACTGCCAGTTAAACTTTATCAAACCCAATCAGCGTTGTCAACATAGCTTGCCGATGGTCTTGTAAATAGGAGCGATCTCGTGCTTCGTCGGAGTCTTCGGATCATAAATTTCTTTCAACCTTTTCCAGTCCCTCGATCACCCGCCCCTCAATTTCTTTCAGAAGATCCTTTAAATCGGCCCCTAGATCGTCACAGAACTTTTGATCCTTGATGCCTCCTAAGTTTATCCTCACATTGTAGGCAGCTGCTTTTGCAGCACTAGAAGAAAGCAGCAGAGCTGTACCACTATCAGTAATTGCATTGACGTTCCCTTTCTCAACTACAAGCACAGCTTGCTTTGAAAGTTCAAGACAGGCTCTCAGCGTCTCCATCGGCACAAGTGCAGCCTTTTTAAGGGCTTCCTGCATGGCAACGCTTCTTTTGGCCTTATCTTCATCTGTATCTTTTGGGAGGCGCATGGCCTGCATGAACTCATTGAAGGCCAATACGTCTTCGTCCATCAAAGCAAGAAATTCATCGCGTAACTTGTCAGCCTTTTCTGCCAATTCCTCCATCAATACCCATTCTTCTTTGTATTTTTCCTTTCCCATAGTAAGCCTCGCCACCATGGAAACTAAGGCTGCTCCTAAAGCTCCGCCCAGGGCTGCTACGCTTCCTCCTCCCGGTGCCGGAGAATCTGAGGCTAACTCCCTTAAAAATTGTTCAATGGTCATTTCCATCATAGACATGTTCCCACCCCCAACGAAACCTCTTGGCCCATTTTATATACTTCCTTTACATTAAACCATCCTAAGTGATAGGCAATGACACCTGGTGTTTCACCTTCTAATACCACGAAGTCCGCTTTTTTACCCTTTTCAAGGCTTCCAACAAGGGAAGCCATACCTATTGCATAAGCGGCGTTAATTGTCGAAGCTACAAATGCTTCTTCTACCGATAAACCCATGCCCAAGACGGCGAGCCTAAAGACGACCTCCATTGATTCGCAATAACAAGAACCGGGATTACAATCAGTGGCCAAAGCTACTGGAACACCTAATTCAATCATTTTTTTCGCAGGGGCATAAGGCTTTCTTAAACTAAGAGCCGTTGCCGGCAAAAGCACAGCAGTCACGTTGCTCTCTGCCATGGCCTTTAATCCCTCATCGTTTGCTGCTAGTAAGTGTTCAGCTGAATCTACCTTTAATTCAGCTGCAAGCTTAGCACCGCCTAGATCGCATACTTCGTCAGCATGAAGTTTTAAACCCAATCCGTGATCTTTAGCTGCGCTTAAGATCCTTCTCGTATCTTCAATTGAAAAAACACCTTCCTCGCAAAAGACATCACAATATTTGGCAAGTTTTTTTGCCGCAACGTGAGGTATCATTTTCTCGATTATAAGATCCGCGTAAGCTTGAGGGTCGTTCTTGTATTCTCGGGGAATGGCGTGAGCTCCCATAAAAGTAGGAACTACATCAAGTGGTTTACCGTTCAATTGATTTATGACCTCTAACATCTTCACTTCATGTTCCAAAGATAGTCCATAACCACTTTTTATCTCAATCGTCGTAACGCCGCTTTTTAAGGCCCTCATGAGGATCTTTTTGGTATTGCTGTAAAGTTCTTCCTTGCTAGCCGACCTTACGTTATCAACAGTAGAAAGGATTCCACCGCCCTTTTCAAGGATTTCAAGATAGGTAGCACCTTGAAGACGCATTATAAATTCCTTTTCCCGTGTTCCTATAAAACAAGCATGCGTATGAGGATCAATGAACCCAGGAATTACACATCTGCCACCCAGGTCTATTTCCTCGGCTTTCTTTGGAGCACGCTTCATGACGTCAGATTCTCGGCCTATATCAACGATATAGCCTTCCTTGGTTGCTATCGCCCCATCTTCTATAACTAAAACACGCCCCATCTCCTCGCCTTTTAATGGTCTGCCCTTGTCAATAGGTGTATATATACGTGCATTTCTAAAAATTTTAGTCATGACTCTTAATCCCTTCCTAAAAGATCTAAGAGCCTCAGCTCTATGACTTGATTTGGATCAAATTCGGCAATTTGCATGTAATAAGAAGTGCTTTCAAGCAAAGCAGCAGCCGGAACTATTCCATATACCTCAGTCTCGGCCACTAAAACACCCCAACGTTTTGCCTCTGCCTTGATTAACTCCAAAACACGATACATTGCATTTTTCTCAAAGTCCACGATGTTCATGCTCACTTGCGTCATGCCCTTTTCCCTTAGCTCGAGCCCAATGGCCTTGACTGCGGAAAATCCACCGCTTGAAGCTCTGATAGCTTTGGCGATGGCCTTTGCCACACTTACGTTTTTAGTATGCAGATTAACGTTGAAGGCGATCAAAAACTTCCTTGCCCCAATTACTGTAGCCCCGGCGGTCGGGTGCAATTCGGGTGCACCAATGTCTGGATGCCTTTCCGGTTTTGTTATTTCTTTTTTTAGGGCTTCATATTGTCCCCTTCTTATCACTTCCAAATTGCGTCTATCGGCCCTTAAAGCCGATTCCTCGTAAAAGTACACCGGCACTCCCGTTTCCTTGTGAAATAAATCAGCAAATTTTCGAGAAAACTCCACGCATTCTTCCATGGAGATATTCCTCAAAGGTACAAAGGGGATTACATCTATCACACCTATCCTTGGGTGAGCACCTTGATGGTTGTTTAGATTTATGTTTTCTATGGCAATCTTAGCAGATTTTATCAATGCCTTCTCTAGTGCTTCAGGCTCCCCCACCAAACTAACTACTAAACGGTTGTGATCAGAATCAGCCCTATAATCCAGCAAATAGCAACCTTTTACATCTTTAAATGGCCTTACAATGGCCTCTATTACATCAGTGCGCCTGCCTTCGCTGTAATTAGGAACACATTCTATTAACTTGACCATAAGTTACAATACCTCCTGTAACAGTTATTTTCGCTATTCATGACAAACCTACTTGCAGTTTTCAAGCGCCATTTATGTTTAATCCAGTTCACCTATCTCCTCTTCCACTGCCTTTATGATTTCACCGCTTTCTACGAGACTCATTACTTCCTCTATCAGGGGAGCCATGAAGACATCTTCTTCTAAAAAGGGGACCTTTTTTCTGATGAGCCTGTAGGCTCCATAAACGCCTTTGCCGGGTTTAAGGGGCGAACTGAAGTCCAGGGCCTGAGCTGCCGCCAGCAGCTCTATGGCGATGACCTTCTGTGCATTTGACAGTATGGTGCGTCCCTTCCTTGCAGCGTAAGCTCCCATGGAGACGTGATCTTCCTGATTTGCCGAAGTGGGAATGGAGTCCACCGATGAGGGGTGTGCAAGGACCTTGTTTTCGGAGACAAGGGCGGCACAGACATATTGGGGTATCATAAATCCGCTGTTGACTCCGCTATTTTCCATCAAAAAGGCAGGAAGGCCGGATAGTTTGTGGTCGATGAGCCTTGCCACTCGCCTTTCCGATATGCAGGCAAGCTCTGCAACTGCAATGCCCAAAAAGTCCATGGCCAAGGCTATGGGTTGAGCGTGGAAGTTGCCCCCGCTCAAGGCCTCGCCGTCGGCGGGAAAGATCAAGGGGTTGTCGGTGACGGAGTTAATCTCTATGTCAATTTTCTGGCGGACGAAGTCCAAGGCATCGCGGCTTGCCCCATGTACCTGGGGGATGCACCTAAGGGAATAGGCATCTTGCACTCGCGAGCCCCTGAAAGCCTCTACGATCTCGCTTCCTTCGATGAGGCGCCTGATGTTCGATGCGCTAGACCTTTGGCCGAAATGGGGCCTTAAGTCGTGCGTCCTAGAATCAAAGGCATAGGGGACGCCGTGAAGGGCCTCTAAGGACATGGCACCTGCTATGTCGGCTGTCTTGGATAAATTTAAGGCATCGTAAAGGACCAGGGAAGCGATGGCCGTTGTGGCTGCCGTGCCATTATTTAGGGCAAGACCTTCCTTGGGCTTTAATTTGACTGGTTTAAGACAGGCTTGTTCCAAGGCTTCGGCGGCAGGCATCCTTTGACCCCTATAAAAGACATCACTTAAGCCCAAAAGGGCAAGGGCAAGGTGGGAGAGGGGGCACAAATCCCCACTGGCGCCCACTGAACCTTGAGAGGGTATGACTGGATGGATTCCGTTGTTCAGCAGATCCACCAATAGGGATAAGGTCTCCAAGCTGATCCCGGAAAAACCCCTGATCAAGGTATTGATGCGAAGTAACATGATGGCCCTCACCACTTCTTCGGCGAAAGGTTCACCCACACCTGAAGCGTGGCTTTTCAACAAGTTTTCCTGGAGGATTTCACTTTGTTCAGGGGGTATGGTGACGGAAGCCAGGTCTCCAAATCCCGTGGTGATCCCGTAAACTATCTTGCCTTCCTTCACCCACTCTTCTACAGCGGAAGCTCCTCGTTTGACGAAGGCCTTTGCGGCCGGATCCAGGTCCACCTTGTAACCGCAACGGGCGACCTTGATGACATCATCCAACGTTAAAGAATGACCATTAAGGTGAACTGTTCCCATGTTTGCCCCTCCCTTAATTTCTAAAAACAGAAATTTGCTATTTAAAGTATGCCATAAAATTAAAAAAGCACAATACCTAAATTGAATCCACAGGCAGGGCACTTGCCATCGGGGGTTACATCCAATAAACTGACGTGATAGCCTCGTCTTTTTACTGCCAATCTACCGCAACCAGGACACTCTGTATCAGAGTCTCCAGGCACATTGCCGAGATAGACGAACTTTAGATATTTCGAGGCCACTTCTTTAGCTTTTTTGAGCAATGTCATGTTCGTCGGGGGTTTGGTCCACTTATATACCGGGAAATATCTTGAAATATGAAGGGGTATTAATTCTCCTAATGTTTTAGAAATCCAGGTGCACATCTCTTCAAACTCCGCCAGGTTATCGTTTATCCCAGTAACCAGAAGATGCGTAATTTCAATGTGTACTCCAGAACCAATCAGGGTTTTTAAAGTATTTTGAACAGTCCTAAGATCGCCACCCAGTTTTTTATAAGTTGATTCGTCAAAGGTTTTTAAATCGACATTGGCTGCGCTTATATGCGGAACGAGCTCGCTTAAGGGCGAAGAGTTTATCAGGCCGTTAGTCACTAAAACCACCTTTATTCCCTCTTTTTCCAAGACCGGCGCGGAGTTTAAAAGATATTCATAGGATATTAAAGGCTCGTTGTAAGTGAAGGCAACTGCCTTAGAACGATATCGCTTAACCAAAGAAAGTAAATCATTTACATCGATGCGCCACATCTCTACTTGGGGAACCCAGGTAGAGATGTGCCAATTTTGACAAAAAGGACAACTCATATTGCACCCAACAGAACCTAGCGAGAGGACGTTATCTCCAGGCAAAAAGTGATAAAGGGGCTTTTTTTCCACGGGGTCTGACGCCACGCTCGAAAACAAGCCGTAAGTCATGGCTACCAATCCCTCGCCCGGTACATGTTCACGTACGCGACAAAACCCTCTTTTGCCACTGGGGACAAGACAGTTATGGGGACATAGCTCACACTTCACATTGCCATCTTCCCAATGCCAGTAAAGAGCTTTCATCTATCTTTTCTCACTTCCTCGTAACGCTTTACTGTAAATCTATAGATTTTAGCTCCTTTTAACGAGTTTATGCCGGCTTTCCTGGCAACGATATCAAGCTGTTCTTTTACGGTGTCGATGCCCTCTAAATCGGGGAGCAAAACACCTTTCCTGAAGCCCTTTTCTAAAACGACACCATATTTTTTAGGTTCAAGTTCTTCTATCGAGGTGACACGCTCCGGCTCACTCAATACATCCACAGAAAATATAACGCCTGGGAGCTCTTCCTCTTTTAAAGGCATGAATCTCGGATCCTCAAATGCTGCAGCTAAAGCATTATATATGATTTCAGAGGATAGATTCTCCCTTACCGGGCGAATAGTGCCTATGCATCCCCTTAGATTTCCGTTTAAAGTCTTGATCGATACAAAACACGCAAGTCTTTTGTCCCAAAGCTCCCTTTTGGGGGACAAGGAAAGCGCCTCCGAGGGATCCAATATCTTTCTTGTCTCAAAATAATACTCTACGGCACGTCTTGCTAACTTAACATAAGGATGTAAATCATCACCGTTCACTACCGTATCACCTCCCCATCTAGGACCTCCAGAGGGCCGTGCAATAACCTACTCCAAAAGGCCCCTCGTAAGAAAGAACTGTAATGGCCTCTCCTCTTACCATGCCAAGAAATGCAAGAGCGGAGCGCAATCCGCATTCCCCTGCTCTTTCAATCTCGTCTTCCGATAATGAAAGGAGCACGTCGGCATTTGAGGTTTTAAAGGCCCTCACGATTGCGGCATCAAAATCCTTAGCGCGGGGATAATAGCCAGCAGGCGCTGTTGGAGTAAGCCTGTGTGAAAGATCTCCACTAAATATCGCTCCTACCTTCTTGTCTTTTACATCGAAGAGTCTCAATAACTTTCCTAGGGTATGGCTTTCCTCGTAGCTAAGCCCCAAAGGATTTGCCAAGACAACTTTTGGCAACTTCCTCCAGGCTTTGTTAAGATAATAAAGAGGTATAAAAGAACCGTGATCCAGTTCAACAGCCTTTCTCATGGAGTAAGTTACAGACAAACCATTAGCTTTGAAATAATTTACAAGTTCAGCGGCAAGTTCAACATCGCCATCTGCCTGCAACTTGCACTCTCTGGCACGAAACATTCCCATATCGCCGCTAAAGCGCTCGGCACTTATCACATTTAGACCCCTAGCCATAGCGTGATGGGGCGTTAGTATAATTAAAGAATCGGGCATTTCATCCTTTAACATCTCGCCTATCTTTTTCATGCCTTCCACTGTTTTAGCTGCCCCCGCTTCCTCTCCTCTTCCAACTTCGGGTATTATGATGGGCGGGTGCGGCACGAAGACGGCCCATTTCCACACTGTTATCCCCTCCACTGATTAAATTATCAGCATGGCATCCCCAAAGGAATAAAACCTGTATCTTTCTTTTATCGCTTCTCTATATGCCCGCATTATCAATTCATAACCAGCAAAAGCGGAGACCAACATTAATAAGGTACTCTTAGGAAGATGAAAGTTTGTGACCATCCCATCGATGATCTTAAATTTATAGCCTGGAAATATAAAAAGTGCTGTGCTTCCTCGACCAGGCGTCACCAATCCCTTCTTTGTAGCCGAAGATTCTAAGCACCTTACCACTGTCGTTCCTACAGCTATAACTCGCCTGCCCTCTTCTCTGGCTCGATTTATTAATTCAGCCGTTTCTGGTGAAAGGTGATAGTCTTCTCGATGCATATCGTGTTTCCTTATGTCTTTTGCCTTGACGGGCCTAAAAGTGCCGGGTCCAACGTGAAGGGTCACATAAGCTAACTCGATCCCTGCTGAAGCCAGCCTTTTTAGTAATTCTTCAGTAAAATGAAATCCAGCCGTCGGAGCAGCAATCGAGCCATTAATGCGCGCATATACCGTTTGATAACTTTTTAAAGCTACATCATTTTCATTTATATAGGGCGGCAGGGGAACTTGGCCCTTCTTTTTTATTATGTTGTGAGGCAAATCTCTGCCAATTATTTGGACCTTCCTCATGCCCTGAGTAAGCCTATCTAACACCAAAACCAAAGACTCAGAATCTATAACTATTTTGTCACCGGTCTTCAATCTTCTTCCGGGACGCACCATGGCCTCCCAATATTCCCATCCAGCATCCAATGGTTTGACTAACAAGACCTCTGCCTTGCCCCCTGTTCGGTCCTTCCGACCCAAAAGACGCGCTGGTATGACTTTTGTGTCATTTAATACCAAGACGTCGCCTCGTTTGAGGTAGTCAAGTATCTCATAGAAACGCCTATGCTCGAGCTTGCCCGTAGATTTTTCTACAACCATGAGCCTTGATTGATCGCGAGGCTCGACGGGATGTTGGGCTATAAATCCTTCGTAGAGTTCGTAATCGTAGGCAGAAATATCAAAAAGGTCGATCGTAATTGACCACTCCTTGAATGTATGCTCAATAAAGTTTTCGCAACTCAGTTCCAGGATAGTAATACCTCACAATCTTCTCGGCTGGCCAGCCATTTTCAGCCATGGCTTTAGCTCCCCACTGAGACATTCCTACTCCATGACCCCAACCCTTCCCTTGAAATAAAAAGGTCGTACCACGCACTCCTCTCGTCTTGACTTCATCGTCAGCGGACGTATCCCACTGTGGCCATAAAAGTTTCGGATCCTTTTTCTGTGATTTTTTCGATGTCTTGGCAGTCGATTTTCCCCTGCGGGCCAAGGCTTTTTTTAGATATTCACCCCTTTTTTCGGGATGAAGGAGCATGTCCATGAGTTCATCGGAAGTAAAAGCCCCCTCCTGAGTCAAAGATATCAAAGTCGCGCTATCGGATTGCGATTCATCTATAAAATCTTCAGAAGCGGCCAGTACATCGCGCCTCGTCGTGCCACCATCGCCATCTAAAGAAAAAACGGTGCTCTTCAATTCCTTTGCGCCCAAAGCCATCCTAAGCTCGTGGGATTTAATCGTCTTTCTTCCCTTTGTACCAACTACCTCAACCATCTCAACCCTATCGCCAGGACCGATCTTGACAGGGATAATCTCAAAAACCGATCCCACGTTGATGCCTGCCTGAGATAGCCTCCGACCAAGTTCATCTCCACTAATTTTAAAGGACCATGACGAATAGGGCGACTGATATTGGAAGGGTTCTTGCACAGGCTTGAGGTAGGGTATATCCGCCCCCCACACGGACTGTACATCCGTCGTCCAGCCACCACTATCGGAGTGGAAGAAGGTCCTCGCTGGCTTGCCTTGATAGAGCAAGACCATGCCCCTCGTACTTTCAATGGCGTGCGTCAGCTTTGGATCTTCGGCGTTAACGCCCCTATAGGGAATGCAATGATCCGTCGCACAGAGATCAAAGCCGGCACTGCCATGTCGGCCCTTTTCGGCTAACGCATAAGTCCTGGCCGTAATAGCTTGAGCTCTTAAGACCTCCGCTGGCCAACTGGGATTAACCTCCATTTTCAAGACTCCCTTTAAGTAATCTTCTAAGGGTAACTCATTTACGACTGTAAAGGAACCGCTGCTTGCAACCAGCACAAAAACTCCTCTGTAGGGTTTATCGTTTAAATACAACAATCCCTTTGATCTCACGGTCACGGGAAGAGCGAGTGACTTGCCACCAACGATGACGCTGGCACGGCCTCCAGATTTGACTGTAACGGTCCCTTTCATGTTTACCTGTTTACCTGAAGCGTCATAAAATGTCATATTATTTGAGCGAATTGCACAAGAAGAAACACCTTGTGCCAATCCCACGGATATGGCGGGCTCCTTTGAGATTCCCTGAACGCAAAAAGGGACCAAAAGCAAAAACAACACAAGGGACATCTTGAACCAAAACTTCATGGCCATGTCTCCTTTCTTAATACATTTATCTAAACCATCGGCTCAGCAAATTGAGCACAATGGTAAGTATCACACTTAAAATCAACATACTGACTATGGGAAACATGATCATGACGTTTTTCCTGCGTATTACTATGTCTCCGGGTAAACGCCCAAAGGGAATTCCACCTTTGCCGGTGAAATAAAAAGCTACTCCGATGATCAAGATCAAGAGTCCCGAAAGTATCAATAATTTACCCACATCATGCATAAGGGATCACCCCAATTTATAAAGAATCATCAAAAGAGGCGCAAATTTTCCTCTCCCTCTCTAGCGCCTTTAAAATAAGGAAGGCCGAGTCGTTCGTATGCCTTTTTAGTCGCGATCCTACCTACCTTCGTTCGTTCGAGCAAGCCATTCCTCAACAAAAAGGGCTCATAAATCTCCTCTATGGTTCTTTCCTCCTCACTCATGGCTGCAGCTAAGGTCGATAACCCAACAGGACCTCCCTCGAAAAGCTCAATTAGCACACTCAAAAGCCTTCTTTCCTGCTCGTCTATCCCTTCGTCATCGATGCCCAATATGTCTAAAGCACGTTTGGCAATCCTCAAATCCACTTTTTCTTTTTTTTGAGCTTCAGCGATGTCTCTCACTCTTTTTAATAAACGCAATGCAACGCGAGGAGTTCCCCTCGATCTTTTGGCTATTTCTAAAGCGGCTTCTCGTTCTTCAATCGCTATTGACAAGACTGAAGCCCCCCTAATCACTATCTCGGTTAACTCATCCACCGAGTAATATTCCAGCTGCTCAATGATGCCAAACCTGCCCCTTAAGGGAGCTGAAAGAAGAGTTGGCTTCGTAGTAGCCCCTATCAATGTAAATTTCGGCAAGGTGAGTCTAATGCTCCTAGCCATTGGCCCCTTCCCGATAATAATGTTCAAGAAAAAATCTTCCATGGCCGAATAGAGTACCTCTTCAACTTGAGGAGAAAGCCTGTGTATCTCGTCGATAAAAAACACGTCCTTTGGTTTAAGGGAAGATAGGATCGCCGCTAGATCACCTGTTCGAGAAATAGCGGGTCCCGTAGTAGTCTTGAGTTCTCCTCCCATCTCATGGGCAACCACCCCAGCCAGGGTGGTTTTTCCCAAACCGGGAGGACCACAAAAAAGGGTGTGGTCTAGGGGCTCGCCTCTAGCTTTAGCCGCCTTTATAAACATGCTCAGTTTATTTATTACTCTGGCCTGACCGATGAACTCGTCAAGCCTTTGAGGCCTGATGAAGACGTCCTCTTCCATGGATAGAGGTTGCTCGCTCACCAATCTAGCTGAATTCCTCTTCATAACACACCACTCCAGATCGTCATCCGCTCAAGATCTTCAGGGCTTCGTGCAATAATCTTTCCTCCGACCTCTCAACGCCATCACTTAGACTTTCTAGGTATTTGATTGCCCTATCTATTTCCATATCGCTAAAATAAAGTTCTTTCAAAGCCAAGCGAACCACTTGAAGCTTGTCGTTGAGTTTAGACCAACCCGCTTCTTCGCTGCTCGCAGGGTACCCTTTTACTTTGTCTTTAAGCTCAAAACAAATCCTTTCTGCTGTTTTACGGCCTATTCCAGGCACTTTCTTGAGCTTTTCCAAATTTCTTTCCCGAATGATCTCGATCATCTCTCGCGCTGATAACCATCTTAATACTGATATAGCTGTCTTGGCACCCATGCCCTTGACATTTATCAACAATAAAAAAAATTCTCTTTCCCCATCATTGCCAAAGCCAAAAAGCGATGGTCCACTTTCGCTCACCGATAAATAAATTGGCAAAGTTACCCTTTCTCCCACCTTGCACAGAGATAGGGCTTCCCGCGAGCATGTAACCTCCAGACCAAATCCAGCGACGTTAAGTACTACAACATTTCCTTTGACATCCACAACTACACCTGAGATAAATCTGATCATCCTTTAACACGTACCTTCATTAGATACTTTCCTGCAATCGCCTGAGTCTCCAGACGGATAAGCCAGCAATTGCCACGGCCAAGGCGTCAGCTGCATCGTCAGGTTTGGGAACGGACTTCAGGGATAGCAGAAATCTTACCATCTCCTGGACTTGAACCTTGCTAGCTCTCCCATATCCGCAAACGGCCATCTTTACCTCCGATGGAGTGAGCTCCACGATAGGAAGTCTTTTCTGAGCAGCAACGAGTAAGATAACGCCCCTAGCTTGCCAAACGTTTTCGGCAGTGGTCAAATTCTGTCCGAAAAACAGCCTTTCCATCGCCAAAACATCGGGCACTGTCCTTTCAATATAGCTTTTTAGCTCATCATAAATCAGATTCAACCGGTCTTGAACGGAAAGACCTGGATCCGTATCGATACACCCGAAGGTCAAACTTGATAAAACGCTATCTTCTTCTTTGACAAAACCAAACCCCACTCGTCCGATGCCAGGATCTATACCGAGGCACAACATGATATTTTACGCGCTTTCAACCTGTTCAAAGATCTCATCGGGGATATCAAAGTTCGCGTACACGTTTTGAACATCCTCATGTTCTTCTAAAGTATCCAAAAGTTTTAAGAGTTTCGAAGCTTCATTTGAGTTTGTCACTGGGACGGTTGTCTTTGGTACCATGACTATTTCGCAACGATCAATTGGGTATCCTTTTTGTGCCAAAAACTCACTAACTTTGCTCAAATCAGTTGGCTCAGTGTACACTATGAAAGAAGAATCTTCGTTTTCAATATCTAGTGCCCCTGCCTCGGCTGCCGTCAAAAGCAACTCATCCTCGTCAACTTTAGAAGTTATATAAATCGCCCCTCGCTTTTCAAATAACCAGGAAACACAACCTACTTCTCCAAGGGATCCGCCATGTCGAGTGAAGATGAAACGCATCTCTGAGGCGGTACGGTTGCGGTTATCGGTGGTTGCTTCAACGAGTATGGCAACTCCTCCTGGACCGTAGCCTTCATATATTACATGTTCATAGGAAGCACCCTCGAGTTCTCCAGTACCACGCTTTATGGCCTTCTGGATGTTTTCCATGGGTACATTGGCTGCTTTGGCCTTTTCAATGGCATTTCTCAAGGCAACGTTATAAGAGGGATCCCCTCCTCCTTCTCTGGCAGCCATAATTATGGCCCTAACCAACTTTTGAAATAACTTGCCCCGCTTTGAATCCTGTGCGGCTTTTCTATACTTTATATTTGCCCATTTCGAATGGCCAGCCATTCAATTATCACCTCTAATAAATCAAGTTTACCTCTTTTGGAATATTTGCGTTCTTTAAATTTCACACACACATATAGGAGGCATTCTTCGCTTATGCTCACTTCGCTTTCTGGCTCCTTCGACGATATCCCTCACTCTCTCATCCCCCTCCCCCGTACGCAAATACCTGTCAATTTCGTCATAGGTCGCGCCTATTTCCTCCTCATCGGTCTGTCCAGGCCATAAACCAGCGGATGGCGGCCTCTCTATTATCGAGGCTGGCACTCCAAGGTGCTCAGCAAGAAGCCTTACCTCGCCCTTTAAAAGGTCGCCCATGGGAAGCATATCGACGCCGCTGTCTCCGTGTTTTGTAAAGTAACCAATTTCTAGTTCGTCTTTATTGCTGGCGCCACACACGAGAAAACCGAAATTTTGAGCGAAGAAATAAAGCGTTGTCATTCTTAATCTAGGTTTGATGTTCGCTACAGCTAAAGCTTTCATATCATCTTTTTTGAAGGGCAAGGCATCTAAAAGGACATGAAAAGTTGATGTTAAGTCCACTTCCTGAACAGGTACATTACAGCTGTCCGCTAATAAAAGGGCATACATGCTGTCTTCAGGTTGACTTTCACAAGGCATTATGACACCTAATATATTATCATACCCGAGGGCTTCCTTAGCCAATAAAGCAAGAACAGCGGAATCCAAACCACCACTTAATCCGAAGACCACTCCTTTGGCACCCGCCTCTTTCACTTTTTCCCTGATCCACGTCACTATGCACTCCTTCAAAGAAAGCGGGTCTCTATAAATGCTCTCCAAGTTGGCACCTCCTAAAGATTAGGCTATACTTAGCATTGATATAAATTTTAACATAATCTTAGAAAATCCTTGAGAAATCCATCGATAAATAAAACGGGAAAGGGGTGCATTTATGCCACTTGGACTCATTTTCGACGGATACGTCGATGAGCCCGCATGTCTTGGCGTACCTCCCTACGTTTCCCCCTATGTTCGATACTGTGCTGGCGTTTTAAGATATTTTGATTACGATGTAGCTTACTATACTTGCGACCAATGGAGAAAAGATCCAGTATCCGTTGAAGAGGCTCTGGCAGAAGCGGATATCATCGCAATAATAGCTGGGCTTTCTGTCCCCGGTCGCTACAGGGGCGGTTCTCCTTTGTTGTTGAGCGAACTGCAAAAGATCGCCAATTTGAACAGAAGGGGGCTGCTCTTTTTAGGAGGCCCCATAGCTTCCGGTTATGTCTTGCGAGGCGGTATGGACGCACTTACGATCTATCTCAATGAAGTTGACTGTCTAGTCACGGGGGACATAGATGAGGTTTTGTACCATTACCTTTCAAGACGTGAAATTATCTCGCACTTAAGGCGCGGATACGGCAACGTAAACATTTGGAGCAGACTGGGCAGCGAAGTGGTAAAGCTACACCCGTGGTACCCTTGGATAATGGCTGAAATAGAATTGTCCAGAGGTTGCGATCAAGTGGGCGCTCCTTGCTCCTTTTGCACTGAAGGCACTTCCGGCGAATTTGAAGAAAGGCCGATATCAGACGTTATAGAAGAGATGAAGGCTTTATATAAAGCAGGCGTCAAAGCCTTCAGGTTTGGCAAATGCGCCAATATACTGACCTACCAGGGCACGCTTTCAAGTAAAGGAAGAAGGCCGAACCCAAAGGCTTTGGAGGAACTTTATAAAAATGCCTTGGAGTCATGCCCAAAATTATCGGTGCTGCATACCGACAACGCAAACCCGAAAACCATTGTAGATTTTCCCGAAGAGTCGGCCGAGGCCATAGAGATAATCTCCAAGTACAATACTGAAGGGGACGTGCTTTCCTTCGGCATTGAAAACCTTAATCCCAGGGTGAGAAATATTAACAACTTAAAGGTCGATTTTGAGGAGGCTCTTTTCGCGGTAAGGTTGGTAAACGAAGTGGGCGGATGGCGGCCAACCAAAAGAAGCCTCCCAAAGATTTTGCCAGGTCTTAATTTTATCGTTGGACTTGCAGGAGACAGCAATGAATCACTGGAAATACATGCTAAGTTTCTAAGAAGCATTCTGGAAGAGGGGCTCGCCGTGCGCAGAATAAATATAAGAAAGCCCATGGTATTTGAAAAAACCCCTTTAAAGACGCTCTTAACTATGTATCCAAGTAAAGTAAAGGAAAGCCGTTACAGAAAATGGAAGGAATGGGTGAGAAGCGAGATAGATCAACCCATGTTACGCCGTATTGCTCCATTGGGATGCGTCATAAGGGACTTGCGGATCGAGGAAAAGGTAGGGAAATTAGCCTTCGGACGACAACTCGCGACTTACCCGCTTTTAGTCGGGGTTGTTGATGAAACTTTGCCCGTGGGCGCGATCTTAACGGTGGCCGTAACTGACTATGGAAGGCGTTCAATTACAGGGGTTCCTTTCCCCTTAGACATCAACAATTGTCCTCTAAGCTCCCTCACAGCTATACCTGGCATAGGTAAAGCCCGAGCTACTAGGATAGCACAAAAACGACCTTATGCCTCTCTTGAAAAACTAAAAGAGGCAGTAGACGATGAGATTATATTGAATGTTTTGGAACTTTTTGCGCCCTTTAATAAATTCCTTACATGCCAAAACAGGGCTGAGCACGATGACTAGATTCGCCATTGCCAGTACAATGACTCGCCAGTGGATACCTCTTCGCCCTCATCTGAAAAGGCCACAAAATTATATTTCCTTCCAACAATGCCATAAATGGAGGCGGCTTTAACGTTCCCTTCTAACGACAAGGCATTTAACCTCACCTTTAACTTCGAATCTTCATCATCATGGCTTAAGGGATAAAACAACAATACCAAATCGGGTCGCATCCTGTAAGCTTCGTATCGGGCCGGGACGTCATCAAAGGCATCTCGTGAGATAAAAAGAACCCTGATTCCATATAAATAAAAAAGGTAAAGACCGAAGTCTTCATTTTCTAACTGTCCGGAATCATCGCATAAAAATAACTTCGTTGTTCCTTTATTGTCGATTCTGCTGCTGGCAATATAGCATATATTCCGTGATGCAAAGGCCAATACTTTCACAGGCTCGCCTTCATTGCCCTGTGGAGGTAAAAAAAGGAGGTTTGTTGAACTCATATCTCTTTTTTCGAGTTCTTCGACAGACAAGGTCGTTAATGCTACACTTACGTTGTTCCCCATTTTTCTCGTTATCACCCTTTCGAAGGAGGCAAAATCACCATGGAAGAGGTAGTAAGGTTTAGCGTTTCTATGCCAAAATCTCTGTTAGACGAGTTCGATAAATGGCTACGAAGTCACGGGATGGCCAATCGCTCCGAGGCCTTGAGGCAAATTATGCGATCCTTCATTGCCCAATCTAAATGGGAATCCCAAGAAGGCATGGTATGCGGCACTGTTACGATAATATACGATCATCACAGACACGACGCAGTGTCCGAAATAACTGCCATCCAACACAATTACGGGGATATAATAGTCTGCACCACCCATGTTCACATAGATCACTTTAATTGCCTGGAAGCCATCATCTTGATGGGCGAAATAAACGAGATAAAAAAGTTCTTGATAGACTTGAACTCCCTAAAGGGCATTAAAGAAACCCGGGCCTCTATAGTAAATATCTAAACACCCGCAAGGGAGGTATGTTAGGCTACTCCTAGAAGGCCGCAAGTCCTCTTACGTCTAAAAATTTTTACTTACCATAAAGGTCTCGTTACAGGTTGCCTATGGTAGCTACTATCACCGCTTTAATCGTATGAAGCCTATTTTCAGCCTCTTCAAAGACCTTGGATTGAGACGATTCAAATACCTCTTCTGTAACTTCGTTACCCTTTACTGCAGGCAAGCAATGTAAAAATATGGCATCCTTGTCGGCAAGATTCATGAGAGATCTGTTTACCTGATAGGGTTTCAACAACTTAACGCGTTCTGCAAGTTTTTCTTCCTCGCCCATGGATGCCCATACATCGGTATAGACCGCTTGCGCTCCCTTCACAGCCTCATAAGGATCTTCCATGACCTCTATAAGGGCACCGTGTTTAGCTCCTTCACTCCTACACTCTTCGAGCAACGACTCGTTGGGATACAATTCCTTTGGAGCTGCCGTCACGTAGTGTATGCCCAACTTGGAGGAAATGATCATTAGCGAATTAGCTACATTGTTTCTTCCGTCCCCTACATATACTAACTTCAACCCCTTTACGTCACCAAAACATTCCTGCATAGTCATCACATCCGCCAACGCCTGAGTAGGGTGATAACTATCTGTAAGGCCGTTCCAGACGGGGACTCCGGCATACATAGCGAGTTCTTCCACCACTGATTGCTTAAAACCTCGAAATTGAATACCGTCAAACATCCTGCCTAACACCCTTGCAGTATCTTTGACGTCTTCTTTATGGCCCAATTGAATATCGCTTTTGCCTAAAAACTCGGCATGTCCTCCTTCGTCCAGGCAAGCCACGGTAAAAGCGCATCGAGTGCGCGTAGAGGGTTTTTCAAATATCAACGCGATATTTTTACCATTCAGCAAGTTCCCCTTTATGCCCGCCCTTTTTTTTGCCTTCAACGAGATGGCCAGATTTAAAAGATATTTTATCTCCTCGGGCTTATAATCCTTTAGCCATAATAAATGACGTCCCCGCAAGTTTACAGGCACTTTAATCTCTCCCCTCGCAAAAATTAAATTAATTCCGAAGCAGTGGCATGGACATGCACCTGGGGCCTCCACGCCCACGACCTAGCTCTGCTCCTTTGATCTCGTACACTTTTATGCCATGGGCCCTAAGTTCTTGGTTTGTTGTCGCATTTCGACGATAAGTCACTACAACTCCGGGCGCTATGGCAAAAGTATTGGTACCATCGTTCCATTGCTCCCTCGCAGCGGCTATGGGATCTCCTCCACCCGTTTCAACGGAGGCGATAGTGTCTAGCATTAAGTTACGTTTCATCGTCCCAACCAAGTCGGTTGATTCGGTTATATCCACCACGGACCCGTCCTCTTCATAAGCAATCTCCCAAAGGCGAACGCTGCCCCTTATGCCAGGGTAAATTACGAAGCAATTGCGATCTACCATGGTGAAGACCGTGTCCAAATGCATATAAACCCGCATTTTGGGAATATCAACTGCGAGCAATTTTTTTATTCCCAATTCTTTTGCAAGCTTTCTGCCCACCACCTGTATTGCACCTGCCGTGGTTCTTTGGCTTATGCCAATGGCCACCACTTCATCGGACAGGACTAATATATCTCCGCCTTCAATAAAGTAGGGATGAACATTGGCCGTTTCTTCTCCATATATAATTTTTAAACCAGAAAAGTAAGGATGATGATTAAATATATATTTTGCGTATAAAGGCTCCTTGCGACGTGCTTCAAACCGCATAACACTTATGATGACTCCGTCTTTTACGAAGGAGAAGGGATCACGTTGAAACAGTATGTTGGGAAGAGGCTTTATGAGAAAGTCTGTTCTTTCTGAAGTGAGCAAACAAAGGCTTTTGATGTTGCCGACAAGTTCTTTGGCCTCCAAAGCTGTCAAACCAGCTATGAGGACTTCCGACAAATCAGCGGGAGGCATATCGTAAAACGCATGAGCCAGGGCATCCTTCAACTGATGATCCAATGCTTCCAAGGCAAGCGCCTCTTCCAATAAATTCTTGCGTATTTCGTCTTCCTTTAATATATGCGCTAAACAATTACGGAAGTACACAACTTCTACGCCATTATCTCTGAGCAAATCGGCAAAGGCATCATGTTCTTTTTGAGCCTCTTCCACCCAAAGAATATCGTCAAAGAGCAATTCATCTTTGTTATCGATGGTTAAACGGGACAACTCTAACCCTGGTCTATGAAGAAGTACTCTTCTAAGCTTGCCTATTTCCGAGCCTACATACAATTTTTTGTCGTCATCATCCACTTCCCTCACCACCACAGCATAGATAGAATAAACAAAACCTATCCATGAGTTTACCATATTTGATCATGGCTTAAAAGGATACCCTGTTCGGATCGACAACTTCTACAAAAACAATTCAAGGCTTTTAAAGACACCGTAAAATTACTCGTCCACGATGGCCTCCCCGGCTGAATCAATGGCTATGTAATTTTTATTTTCGGTCGTAATTAAATTGCCCCTTTTTATCTCCATAGTTGTGATCCTTTTGGGTTTAAAATAATCCAATAAATACTCAAAGGCCTTCCAGGGGTCCGCCTTATCTCCGCATGTAAAGAGGTCTATAGCAGCGTAACCATACTCAGGCCATGTATGAATGGCTAAATGTGACTCCGATATCACTACGACACCGCTAACTCCGTAGGGCTCAAACTTTCTAAAGGCCACGTCTACCACAGTGGCACCAGTCCGTTCGGCTGCCTCGATCATAGCTCCTTGAATTCCTCTCATATTGTCGAGAATATTGTACCCACAGTCGTAGGCTTCCACTAAAATGTGCCTCCCGAGCGCTTGATTATTGGTCAACGCTGTCACCTCCCAACATGATTAAAACCTCTCGTATAATTTTGGCACCCAGTAAAGATGTGATGGCATTGACATCGTTAGGCGGAGATATTTCCACCAAGTCAAACCCAACGATATTAAAGCCTCTTAACAAGCTCAATGCCCTAAAAAGGTCTGAAACGCTAATGCCTCCCGGTTCCGGGGTACCCGTACCCGGAGCAAAGGAAGGATCTACCACATCGATGTCTAAGCTCACATATATGGAACATCCCCCGATTTCGTTCAAAAGCCTTCTCAAAGGCTCAAACAACTCGATCAGATGAAAATCGGTGTTCTTGCTTCCCCATTCGATCTCTTCCCGCGATCCAGATCTAATGGCATACTGATGTAATTGCTTACTACTCGCTAGAGTTTCTGCTACCCTTCGCATTACCGTGGCGTGACTATATTTGCTCCCTTGGTAAAAGTCCCGTAGATCCGCATGAGCGTCGAAGTGAAGGACGTGCAAGTCGGGGAACCTCGAAAGCAATCCTCTGATCGTGCCCAAACTAACCAGATGTTCTCCCCCGAGCATCAAAATTCGCTTGCCCTTATTTGCAAGTGAAGACGACATCTTTTCTATCTTCAACAGTGAACCTCGCACGTCCCCAGGGGCAAAAAAAAGATCCCCCATATCGAAAAAGGAAACCTTCTCCAAATCCTCACTCAGGTAAGGAGAATAGCTTTCGATATGATGGGACTCGCTTCTTACGGCATCAGGAGCATAACGAGTGCCACCCTTTCTTGATACGGTGGTATCACAGGGCGCACCAAAAAGAACCCATCTTGCCTCTGCAAAACTTGGACCACTTTTTAAAAAGCGCGTCAATCCCCTTTTGCCTCCTCCAAATTGCCTCCATTTATGATTTCATTGATAAAAGGAGGCAATTCAAAGGCTAAAGAATGCATTGCATCGCTATAATATTTAGTCCTCTGTGGCGCCGGCCTCTTTTGCATCCTTGGATCTAATTTCTTGCTTCCAATCGCATAGGTCCAAAGGCCCGTTGGATAGGTTGGCACCACACCCCACGCCAAAAACACCTTTTCAAAGGCCATTCTCAGCCCCCTAACAGCATCGCGCAACAAATCGGGTTCTGAGAAAGGTGATTCTGTTTGGGCCACCATCATGCCCTCTTCCTTCAAAGCAACGTATACGTCCTTGAAAAAGGCCGGTTCAAACAGACCCCTGGCAAAATCCACAGGGTCAGTGCTGTCTATTATAACCACATCAAACTCATTAAAATGTCCCTTTACGAACAAAAGGGCATCCATTGGCCTTATCTCCACGCATTTATCATCAAGTGCACAGGACACCGCCGGGAAGAAAGTTTTTGACGCTTTTATGACCTCTTCATCTATGTCGACTAGCGTCACCTTTTTTACGGTCTCGTGTTTAAGCACCTCACGCACAACGCCACCATCTCCGCCTCCTATGACAAGCACTTCTTCTGGATTCGGATGTGCGCACAGTAGCAAATGAGCCATCATTTCATGGTAACAAAATTCATCCTTTTCGGTGAGTTGAATCGCGCCATCCAAAACCAGAACTCTGCCATATTCCATAGTATCTACAACCAAGATATGTTGATATGATGACCGCTTATTCAAAAGGACATCTTTTATCCTGAGACCGAGTCTCAAATTAGGTGTCTGATATTCGGTAAACCAAAGATCTGGGACCCTGCGTTCTATTCCCTTCATCGCTTAACATCCCTTATCAGAAACTTCGTAAAAGAGAGGGCAAGCCGCGATTACCGAACCGCAGCGTTCAACCTTGTGCTCTATTGATTTCACTTTAACTTCTTTAAGTGGAAGATTGCGCATTGCGAAAGCTTCACGAACCATCTCTTCGACCTTCAGGGCTGCCTCGTTAGCCTTGCAAAAACCTGAAAACTCCATTATCATCCCAAAAGAAGAAGGATCTTCTGGAATTCCAACGCCAATCGCGGCTGATATTATTTCGCCCGGAACATCGCTCGTTAAAGATCCATAGGCAATTGGAAGCAACGATCCAGCTGGCAACTGAAAAACACCCTCAAAAATACACCCGGGCGGCAAAACGCTGCTAACCCTGAGCAAATTCATATTCCCTATGCCCGCATCAAGCAAAGCGGCGTCAAAGGCAGTTAATTTTTTATCGCCTTCTCCATGGCCAACAACCAAACTGAATTTCGTTGGAATTGGTATCATTGGGCATACCCTCCTCACATAAGGTCTTCTCTAGCTTTCCTCTTGATAAAGAGCGGATTACATTATAACGTCCAAGGGGGGTGTGTCAATCGAAAATATGTATTTTTTTAAATTTTTTTTACCCTTGGTACCCCATCCATACGAATGAGGTCCATCAAATCAAAAATGTACTCGATATACCCTTCAGGAAACGCTCTTTTAACTTGAAAAAATAAACGTGTTATAATCTCAAATGTCAGGGGCAAGAAGTGCTCAGGAGGTCTCGGCATGCGAAATCACGAAAACAAGAACTCAAATGGAGGACGTTTTAAATTTGCATTAATTTATACTTTTTTATTATTTTTTGCAATCGCCTTTGTCCTTTGCGCAGGGTTCGTTTTTAAGCTATCCACGGAGCTGCCATCTTATGATGAGCTCATAGCCTTTAATCCTAACCTTTCAACTGTGATCTACGATAGAAACGGCGCAGAAATAGCGAGGTTGTTTAAGGAAAACCGAACATGGATACCGTTAGAAAAGATTTCCCCTTGGGTTGCGAAGGCCGTCCTGGCCGCGGAAGACGATGATTTTTATAAACATCGTGGTATCGACATTAAGGGCATCACAAGGGCGGCCATCGTAAATTTCACGAAGAGGGACACTTTGCAAGGCGGAAGCACAATCACACAGCAGCTCGCTAGGAACTTGTTTCTTACTAGAGAAAAGACGTTAGAAAGAAAGATTAAGGAAGTCATCTTGGCCTTCAGATTAGAAAGGCTATATTCCAAGGATCAAATTTTGGAAATGTACCTAAACACCGTATATTGGGGCCATGGTGGGTACGGAATATATGCTGCTTCTTATAACTATTTTGGCAAGGAGCCTTTGGCGCTAACGCTACCTGAGGCCTCCATGTTGGCTGGATTGTTGGCCGCACCCGAGTACTTTACTCCTTTGCGCCATCCGGATAGAGCTAAATTGAGACAGTCCTACGTCTTGGGGCGAATGGAAGAATTGGGATGGATCACCCAAGATGAAGCTCGGAAAGCCTTGGATACCGAACTCGCCTTTTCTAAAAAGAAACAACCTACTCTAAGTGATAACCCGGCGCCTTACTTTGTCTCCTACATACTTTTTAATCATTTGTTGCCCAAATATGGGCCGGAAATTGTCTATCAAGGTGGTTTAAAAATATACACCACTCTGGACCTGGGGCTTCAAAACGCAGCCGAGAATGCAACTTCTAAACTTAAAAGCGAAGGCGCACTTGTAGCAGTGGATCCAGATACGGGCGAAATACTCGCAATGGTGGGAGGAAAAGATTTCAACATAAGCAAATTCAACAGGGCTGTGCAAGCATACAGAGAACCTGGCTCAGCATTTAAGCCTATAGTGTATACGGCAGCTCTTGACAAAGGCATAAGACCCATTGACAGGGCTTTAGATGCTCCCCTCTCCTTTCCAAACGGGTGGCAACCAACTAATTACGGGGACAAGTATCACGGAGAAAGCACTTTGTTAGAAGCCCTGACGGATTCTTACAACACCGTTGCTGTACGCATCGCTCAACTGACAGGTGTAGAGGCAATAATAGAAACAGCAAGAAAGATGGGCATCAAAAGCCCTTATCTCCCACACGATCTATCAATAGCGTTGGGTTCAGCAAGCTTAACGCCACTTGAGATGGCAATTGCTTACAGCGTGTTCGCCAATGACGGATACCGTGTAGAACCCTTCGCAATTAAAAAAATTATCGATTTTAGGGGAAAAATCCTTGAATCAAATGGCCCAACGCTGACAGAAGCCATCGATCCAGCTATTGCAGTAACTCTACGTTCGATGTTAATAGATGTTGTAAATCACGGAACCGGAAGACCGGCAAAGATCCAAAATTACGAGGTTTTTGGCAAGACGGGAACTACCAATGATTGGAGTGACGCTTGGTTTGTGGGAGGCGTTCCAGGTTTGGTGTGTGTTGTCTATGCAGGACATGATGATCACAAATCTTTAGGTCATGGCAATACAGGAGGTCGTGTAGCCGCTCCTGTGTGGAAGGATTTCATGAGTAAAGCCGTAAAAATCGCTCACCTGAATGAAAATTTCTCCCTTGCCGGGGTCATAGGAGAAAAGGTTCTGAGAGTAGAAATTTGTCGTGAAACGGGATATCCTGCCAGTTTCAACTGTCCGAAGAAAACGGCCATCTTGTTACCTCTGGATTACGTTCCCGAAAGAACCTGTCCCTATCATGGCGATTCCTATAGCGCCTTCGCTGAGGCCTATGACTTCAACGAGCCTAAACTCTACTTGATCACTGGAGATGATTTGCTCCTCGCAAGTTATGGAATGAGATTGCCGACCTACGCAAGCTACCCAGATCCTACGAAGCCGCCACTCGACTTTGACAGTGCACCGACTACCAATATACCCGAACCGCAAATCATGAAACCCAAGGGGGAACCTCCTGCTGAACCGTCAAAGAAGGTCTATCACGAACCTTCTCCCGATGAAATTGAGAAAAGATATCAACAATTGCTCAAGGAGTACGGTCTGACAGACTGATGTCAAGCGGCCAAGGCGTAGGCACGGCAATGTCACCAAAAAAGGCCATGGCATATCTATCGGTCATTCCTGAGATGAAATCGATTACTCTCGTTATAGCGTTGGCCTCCACATCTGTAAACTCGAGGGAATCAAAAACATGAGGGTTTGACAAGAGGTAATGAAAAATCGTGCTCAAAACGTGTTTTACCTTTGGTCTTTCTTTTCTCGCTTGAGGGCCCAAATAAACACGCTCATAAAGGAAAGATCTCAACAATTCCATAGATCCCAGAGCCGCGTCGCTAAGGTAAATACCCCCTTGTCCGCTACTATTTACCACATCCGTTACCAAAGTACCAATTCGCTTGCTGTGGGTATCTCCCAAAAGACCGATCACCTCTTCGGGAACTTCATGTATTGAGACCAAACGAGCCCTTATTGCGTCGTCTAAATCGTGATTCAGGTAAGCTATGGAATCACTTACCCTTACAACCCAAGCCTCATAAGTCGAGGGTTCGAATAATTTTAACCCTTCGTGGACGTCTACTTGCCCTTTACTATGCTGTAGTATTCCTTCTCGAACCTCCCATGTAAGGTTGAGACCTTTGCCATCCCCTTCTAAAGAGTCCACTATTCTAAGGCTTTGTTCTGCATGGTGAAAACCATTTAAACCGTTCTCCTTGGCCAATTCGTCCAAAACCTCTTCCCCCATGTGTCCAAAGGGAGTATGACCTAAATCATGGCCCAATGCTATTGCTTCCGTTAAATCCTCGTTTAAACGCAAGGCTCTAGCTATGGTTCGCGCTATCTGGGATACTTCGAGCGTATGTGTCAACCTTGTCCTGTAGTGATCTCCTTCAGGCAACGGCAATACCTGCGTTTTATACTTTAGCCTTCGAAAGGCCTTGCAATGGATAATCCTGTCCCTATCCCGCTGATAGCAAGTCCTTATTGGACAAGGAGGTTCATCAGTCTTTCTTCCTTTCGAGTCGGCGCTCTTAGAGGCAAAATCCGCCAGTAGCTGCCTCTCTACTGTCTCCCACATTATTCTTGGGGTCAATCATCCAACACCTCATATATTCAAATAATCCATTATCTCTTGTGCCGTCTCCTCAACGGCCTTGTTCGTAACGTCGAAGATCTCGGCCTTCAGCACTTCCATAATCTGCTTAGCATATCTTAGCTCTTCTTCTATACGCTCCTGCCTGGCATACATCGAGACTCCCGGATCAAGCCCCAAAACCCTCAACCGCTCTCGGCGAATTCGTGCTAATTTGGCTGGATCTATCATCAACCCTATGATCTTGTTATTTGGAACTTCGAACAATTCCATTGGCACCGGGCTCTCTGGAACCAACGGCATATTGGCAACCATCAAACCCTTATGGGCCAGGTACATTGCTAAAGGAGTTTTACCGCTTCTTGAAACCCCTATTAGCACTATATCAGCTTCCCTTAACAGCTCCGGACTTTTACCGTCATCGCATTTAATGGCAAACTCTATCGCCTTGACCCTTCTAAAGTATTCCTCATCCATCCTCCTCATGAGTCCAGGCGTCTCGCGTGGTGGAGATCCGATTCTTTTCTCCAAGGTTCCGAGTATGGGACCAAGTATGTCTATGAAATCGATATTCCTACGGCTTGCTTCTTTTGCGAGTAAATTGCGCAATTGATGATCTACTAAGGTGGCGATGATAAGAGCATCTTCATCTTGGGCTCGCCGTAGCACTTCCATCAGTCGATCTTGGTCATTGACGTACCTAAAGCGCACTAACTCGCTTGCCTTGCTACTAAACTGGCTGGTGGCGGCCTTTGCAACGTGCTCGGCCGTTTCGCCCGTGAAGTCTGACACAATAAAAATCCTCACACTCATTTTTCCCACCTGGTCTAGTCTCTGATGGCTCCAAGGTCTCCCACCAAATGAAATAATTTATTGCACTCATATAAAAGGGAGAGTCTATTTTGCCTGATCTCCGGATCTTCTGCCATTACAAGCACCTGATCAAAGAATTCGGATATTATCGGTTCAAGATCCAACAACAAGCTGATAATCTCTTTCCATCGATAGCTCTTGAGCGCACCACTTAGCTTTGGCGTTATCTCCTGGATTTTATGATATAGTTCCCTTTCTAAGTCATTCTGAAAGAAAGTTTCGTTAATTGCAGTCGGCACGAAGTTTGGGGCTTTGGCCAAGATGTTTCTGACCCTGACAGCAGCAGTAGCTAAGCGCTGAAACCATTCTTCGTTTCTGACGGATTCCAATTCTTCTGCCAATCTTACGACCTGCAAGGGCCTCTCGCCTATTACTGCCAATGCAAGCGAAACAACATCATGGGAGAATCCTTTTTCCCTTAACTGAACATACAATCTTTGCTTTAAAAACTCAATTACACGCATTGTTACCTCTGGCTCGCAATCTAAACTTTTAGCCGACAGGCTCACAAGATGACTCAGATCGACATCGATCCCAAGCCCCAGGATCAACTCGTTTAAACACCTTGCGGTCCTCCTAAGGGCGTAAGGATCCTGCGAACCGGTCGGAAGTAAATCCATCTTGCCACAAGACGCAATGTCATCAATTCTATCGGCTATGCCAACGATGGCACCAATAATATCCTTTGGCAAAACGTCGCCAACGAAGGCAGGAAGGTATTGCTCATACAAGGCTTGAGAGACTCGTTCGTGTTCGCCGTTGGCCTTGGCGTACTCCCTTCCCATCACGCCTCGAAGTTCTGGAAATTCATAAACCATATTGGTCACCAGGTCTGCTTTGGAAAGATATGCAGCTCTTTCTACCAAATCTGCTGTTTCTTTGTCATAACCCAGATGCTCGCACAAATGCAGGGCCAGCTCTTTGATCCTGGCTACTTTATCATACAAAGTTCCTAACGATTCTTGGTAGACGATGTTTTGTAGTTCGTTTACTCTCGCGGCTAAAGGTTTCTTTAAATCTTCATTATAGAAAAAGACCGCGTCTGATAATCTGGCCCTAAGAACCCTTTCATTACCCTCTTTAACAACTTCCATATCGGTAGCCCTGTTGTTGCTGATGCCAACAAAGGCCGGCTTCAATTTCCCTCCGTCATCTTTTAGGGGAAAATACTTTTGATGATGGATCATGACCATTATTAAGACTTCTTCAGGAAGCGATAAGAAGCCTTCATCGAATGTGCCAATAAAGGGAACTGGATATTCCACTAAAAAAACGTTTTCGTCCACCAGATCGGGGGGCAGCATGGCTTTAACATGATGCTCCCTTTCAACTGACGCAATTCCAGATAAGATTTTTTCTTTTCTCTTTGCTTGATCGACAATTACATAATTATCATATAACTTCTCAAAATATTCGTTCGATGAGTTTATCTCAACCCTGCTCGAACCCATAAATCTATGACCACGCGTCACCTTGTCTCCCCTTAGATTCCCCAATTCCATGGGTACTACTTCATTACCGTAAAGACATAAAAGCCAGCGTATAGGCCTCACGAACCTGAGGTTGGGCTCTCTCCAATACATATTTTTAGGAAAAACTAAATGCCTTACCAGGCGACCTAATAAATCGGGTAATATTAAAGTCGTATCTTTGCCCTCTTGCCTGATCACGGCAAAAGCGTAAAGTTGACCATTGACTTCTTCTTTTTTCAGCGATTCTACCGGAACGCCGCGACTTTTTGCAAAGCCCAAGGCTGCCCTGGTTGGGTTGTTATAAACGTCGAACGCCTGGTTCCATAGAGGTCCTTTTATCTCTTCTACGAGATCTTCCTGCTTCTCCTGCAATCCTTTTACGTGAATGACAATACGCCTTGGAGTTCCAAAGCTTTCTATGACATTATAGCCCAAACGCTCCTTTTGAAATTCTTCCGCAGCCAATTCCTTGATCTTCTCCAAAGCCCACGGCATAAATCGAGCGGGTATCTCTTCAGTGCCAATCTCAAACAGTAAATCTCTTGTTCCCATGATAGCGATCC
>Ga0208938_1000511_pt1 | contig 28936 bp, 27 predicted proteins | sample AD_UKC125_MetaG_FD_184434 | JGI IMG/M metagenome (GOLD analysis project Ga0208938, IMG submission 184434) | Active sludge microbial communities of municipal wastewater-treating anaerobic digesters from USA - AD_UKC125_MetaG (SPAdes) (version 2) | ecosystem: Engineered > Bioreactor > Anaerobic >...
GCGGACCGTGTCCGGGCAGGACCACCATCTCCGCAGGCTGCTCCAGCACCACATTCGACAGCGACCACATCATCTGCTCGGTGTTCCCGCCCGGCAGATCCGTGCGACCGATCGACCCGGCGAAGAGCAGATCCCCTGAATACATGATCGGGGGGATATCGCCCTCGGCGCCGGTGAGGAAGACGATGGAACCAGGCGTGTGCCCCGGGGTGTGCCGGACCGCGAAACTCAGCCCCGCAAGGTCGATTGTGGAGCCATCCTCGAGGGTGCGGACATCGTCGGGCTCGGAGAAGGCCATCCGGCCGCCCGTCATCTGGGCGAACATCGCCTCGGTGTCGCTGGACATCCCCGCGAGCGGATTGCTCAGCAGGTGTCGGTCAGCGGGGTGGATGTACGCCGGCACGTCCCGGGCCTCGCAAACCGGGGTCACCGACCACATGTGATCGAGGTGGCCGTGGGTGACCATCACAGCCACTGGCTGTAGGCGATGCTCGCGCACCACCTCATCCACCCCGGACATCGCATCCTTGCCCGGGTCGATGACGATGCACTCAGCACCGGGCCCGGTAGCCACGACGTAACAGTTGGTTCCCCACGGACCGGCCGGGAATCCTGCAATCAACACACCTACCAGCCTATCCGTGACACACCAGGCGCCGACGCTCACGTCCGCCTGCGTAAACTCCCATGTGACGAGTCTTGTGTGGGGAGGAACGGCGAACAGTGGCCACTGACAAGCGGCGCAGGGAGTTGGCGCGCGCCAAGGCCGAACGCCAGGCCCAGCGGCGTTCGCAACGCGCGCAGCGCGCCCGACGCAACAAGATCATTGGCATCGCTGCCGCCGCGACCGTGATCGCAGGGGTGATCGTGTGGGGTGTGGTGGGCTCCAACTCCGATTCCGTGCCCGCCGCCGAAGAGGCCGTGCCCAGCCAGAGTGAGAGCGCCACCGCCTCACCGGCCGCCAACACCCCAGGGCCGGTCGCCACTCCTGCTGGTGTCACCTGCGAGCAACCAGGTGAGGCGAGAACCGACATTCCCACCTTCGACAAGCCCACCGATCAGGGCCTGACGGGCACCGTGAACTGGGTTCTGAACACGAACTGTGGGCGGATCACCATGGCCCTGGATGCAGACAAAGCGCCGAAGACGGTCAATGGGCTGGCGTTCCTGACCGCCGAGGGGTACTACACCGGCAACTTCTGTCACCGCCTGACCACGGCCGGCATCTACGTCCTGCAGTGCGGGGCGCCGGGTCAGGACGGGACCGGGGACGTCGGATTCACACTGCCTGACGAAAACCTCCCCGCTGAGGGGGACGGCAATTACCCCGCGGGCACGGTCGCGATGGCCAACCGGGGGCCGGGCACCGCCAGCAGCCAGTTCTTCCTGGTCTACAAAGACAGCACCCTGCCAGCTGGCTATTCCATCGTCGGCGACATCACCAAGGGCCTGGACGTGGTTAAGTACGTTGCAGCGGCGGGTGTGGCAGCAGGATCATCGGATGCGACCGATGGGCCGCCTGCGCAACCGTTGGTGATCAAGACCGCCGAGATACAGAAGTAGGAATGCACTGATGACGGACCAGACATCCACCCCCCGTGGGCCGGCGCCGGCTGAGTCCTTCGGGCGGGTCGGCGACGATGGGACGGTCTTCCTGCGCTTGCCCGACGGCAGCGAACGACCCGTGGGCCAATATGCCGCCGGGACGCCGGAAGAGGCTCTGCACTACTACGCGGGCAAGTACAACGATCTGGCGCAGTCGCTGGATCTGACCGCAACCCGGCTGGCCGACAACAAATGCGCCCCCCGCGACGCGATGACCGTGGCCGGCAAGGCCCGCCACGCTCTCGAGGAGCCCGGCTTCATCGGGGACATCTCCTTGCTCATGGCCCGCATCGGCCAACTGGAAGTGCTGGCCAACATCCGCCAGCAGATCCTGGACGAGGAGCGCAAAGCCGCCCGTGAGCAGGCCGCCGAGGCCCGCGAGCGAATCGTCGTGGAGGCCGAGTCACTGACGTCGTCCACGTCGTGGAAGCAGAGCGGTGATCGATTCCGGGAGCTGGTGGAGCAGTGGAAGACCCTGCCCAAGCCGACCGCGGACCAGCGCGAGGCGACCGACGCCCTGTGGGAGCGGTTCCGCACGGCCCGCCGCACGTTCGACAAGGCCCGCAAGGTCGCCCGCGACGAGCAGGACAAGAAGCGCGCCGCGGCCCTGGCCGCCAAGACCGAACTGGTCGCCAAGGCGCAGGCGCTGTCCGAGTCCACCGACTGGGGTCCGACCGCGGCGGCCTACAAGGACCTGATGGACCAGTGGCGCAAGGCCGGGTTCGCCGGCAAACGCGATGACGATGCGCTGTGGGCGCAGTTCCGGGCGGCACAAGAGACGTTCTTCAGCGCGCGCAAGGCGCTGCACCAGGCCCGCGACCACGAGCAGAAGGACAATCTCAGCGCGAAGAAGGCCCTGCTGACCCGCGCCGAGGCGCTGCTGCCGGTCAAGGATGCCAAGAGCGCCCGCCGGGCTTTCCGCGAGATCCAGGGCGAGTGGGCGGGGATCGGACACGTCCCGCGCAACGACAAGCCGAAGCTGGACCGGCGGTTGCGGGTGGTGGATGACACCATTCGCGAGAGCGAGCAGGCGGCCTGGCGGCGCAGCAATCCGGAGATCCGTGACCGCGCCCAGGGCCTGGTGGACGCCTACCGGGTGTCTGTCGCCAAGCTGGAGAAGGAATTGGCCGCTGCCCAGGCCGCAGGTGATGACAACCGGACCTCGAAGGCCAAGGCCTCCCTGGATTCTCAACGTCTGCTGTTGCAGTCCGCCGAGCAGAGCCTGTCCACTCTGTAGCACCGCTACGACGCAGAGTCCGGCCGCGGTGTGCCGTATGGCCGGCACCTGCACCGCGACCTTTGCCGACGTCGTCGCCCCCATCGCCGCACGACAGGACAACAAGCCGGGAGGACCGGCAGCCGCGTCAGACCCGCTTGGCGTCGAATACACCCTCGACACTGCGCACACCCTTGAGCACTGTGTCCAAGTGCTTCGGGTCGGCCATCTCAAAGGTGAATCGGGAGATCGCGATGCGGTCGCGGTTGGTGGTTGAAGACGCGGACAGGATGTTCACGTGGTGGTCGGACAGGACCCGCGTGACGTCGGACAGCAGGCGCGCGCGGTCGAGGGCCTCCACCTGGATGTTGACCAGGAAGACACTTTCGGCGCTGGGCCGCCAGTGCACATCCACGAAACGGTCCGGATGGGAGGCGAGTTCGGGGAAGTTCACGCAGTCGCGCCGATGCACCGACACCCCGCTGCCCCGAGTGACGAAACCCACGATGTCGTCGCCGGGCACCGGTGTGCAGCACTTGCTCAGGCGCACCCACACGTCGTCGGCACCGTCGACGGCCACCCCCGGGTCACCCAGCGGTCCGGTGCGCATCGACGGCGGTGGCACCTCCTCGGTGCTGTCATCGGCGGCCGCCTCGGAACCACCACGGCCAGCGATCAGCCGGTCGACGACAGTGCCCGCGTCGAGCCTGCCCTCACCGATCGCCGCGTAGAGAGCACTGACGTCGGCCATCCGGTAGTAGGCGGCAATGGCCAGCAGATCCGGGGTGTTCAACAGGCGCTGCATGGGCAGGGACCGCCGCCGCAACTCCCGCACCAAGCCGTCCTTGCCGTGCTCCACGGCCTCTTCCCGGCGCTCCCGGGAGAACCACGCGCGGATCTTGCTGCGCGCCCGCGGTGAGGCGACGAAGGTGAGCCAGTCGCGCGAGGGACCCTGGCCTTCGGTCTTGGACGTGAAGATCTCGACCGTGTCGCCATTGTCCAGCGTGGACTCCAGCGGGACGAGTTTGCCGTTGACGCGGGCACCGATGGTGCGGTGGCCGACCTCGGTGTGCACGGAGTACGCGAAGTCGACCGGTGTGGACCCCGCCGGCAGCGCGATGACGTCGCCTTTGGGCGTGAAGACGAACAACTCGCCCGTGCCGAGTTCGTAGCGCAGGCTGTCCAGGAACTCGTCGGGGTCCTCGGTCTCGCGCTGCCACTCCAGCAGCTGCCGCAGCCAGGCGAACTCGTCTGGCGCGTCTGTGCCGCTGCGGCCCTGCTTGTAGCGCCAGTGGGCGGCGACCCCGTATTCGGCCTGTTGGTGCATCTCCATGGTGCGGATCTGCACCTCGACGGGCTTACCCTCCGGGCCGATCACCGTGGTGTGCAGCGACCGGTAGACCCCGTACCGCGGGCTGGCGATGTAGTCCTTGAAGCGCCCAGGCACCGGGTTCCACTTCGCGTGCAACAGCCCCAGGACCGCGTAACAGTCGGGGATCGAGTCCACCAGGACCCGCAGGCCGACCAGATCGTAGATGTCCGCGAAGTCGCGGCCCCGCACGATCATCTTCTGGTACACGCTGTAGCAATGCTTCGGACGACCGGTGACCTTCGCCCGAATCCGGTTGACCCGCAGGTCGTCGTCGATCAGGCCCAGCACCTGTCCGAGGTACTCATCGCGGGACGGCGCCCGCTGCCCGACCAGCCGCACGATCTCGTCGTACATCTTCGGGTACAGCGTCGCGAAGGCGAGATCCTCCAACTCCCACTTGATGGTGTTCATGCCCAGCCGGTGAGCCAACGGAGCGTAGATCTCAAGCGTCTCGCGCGCCTTCTTCTGCTGCTTGCTCTCCGGCAGCCAGGAAATGGTGCGCATGTTGTGCAGCCGGTCGGCCAGTTTGATCACCAGTACGCGGATATCGCGGGCCATCGCGACAACCATCTTGCGCACGGTCTCCGCCGCCGAGGCCTCCCCGTACTGGACCTTGTCCAGCTTCGTGACGCCATCCACAAGCCGGGCGACCTCATCGCCGAAATCCTCGCGCAGCTTGTCCAGCGGGTACCCAGTGTCCTCCACGGTGTCATGCAGCAACGCGGCCGCCAAGGTGGTCGGGGTCATGCCCAACTCCGCCAGGATGGTCGCCACGGCCAGCGGATGAGTGATGTAGGGCTCACCGCTGCGCCGGCGCTGGTCCGCATGCAGATGAGCCGCCATCACATAGGCCCGCTCCACAACCTGCTTGTTCGCTTTGGGATGGAACTGGCGCAGCGTGCGCAGCAGCGGCTCCAGCTCCGGAATGGTGCCGCGACTGCTGCCGGTCAGCCGGTTGAGAAGCTGCCGGCGACGGGGGATGTCCTGAACGAGACTGGCGGGCGTGACGGCACCATCCTCAGCTTCCGCCTGGATGATCTCCCTGGCCACAGTGTCACCGCCTCGCCTCTGACCCCGATTTTACGTGGTCTTATCTGCCTTGCCCACCGGCCGACCGTACCGCTACGGGTTGCGTCGCTGGGACCGCGACTGCCGCTTGGGCTGAGCGCGTCCCGACGCCGGCTCGCGACTCTGCCGGTGACGGCGCTCCACGGCAGGCGCAACGCCCGCACCGCCCTCCGCTCCCACCCCGGCGGTCTCCTGCGCGTCCCCGGCAGCCTGTGTCGTCTGACCCTCACCGCGGGCGGCCCGCCGCTTCTGCACGCGCAGCGCGAGGGCCTTCATCGCCGGCTCCCGTTCCTTCATGTCGCACAGCACGGGGGTGGCCAAAAAGACCGAGGAGTAGGCGCCCACGGCCATACCGATGAAGAGCACAAGCGCGAGGTCCTTCAGCGTGCCCGCCCCGAGCAGACCTGCGCCCACGAACAGGATCGCCGCCACGGGCAGCAACGCCACGATGCTGGTGTTGATCGATCTGACCAGGGTCTGATTGAGCGCCAAGTTGGCGAGTTCACTGAACGTGTAGCGACTCTGCCCGGTGATCCCCGTTGTGTTCTCCTTCACCTTGTCGAACACGACGACCGTGTCATAGAGCGAGTAGCCCAGGATCGTGAGCAGGCCGATGACCGTGGCAGGCGTCACTTCGAAACCAACCAGGGCGTAGATGCCGGCCGTGATCACGATGTCGTGGAACAGTGCGACCATCGCCGCGGCAGCCATCTTCCACTGGAAGTAGATGCTGAGGAAGATGACCAGAGCGCCCAGGTAGACGCCGAGGGCGATCAGCGCTTGCTTGGTGATCTCCCCACCCCAGGTGGGTCCGACATCGCGGCTCGATACATCGTCGGCCGTGACACTACACGCTGCGGCCATGTTGTCCACGACCTGATTGCTCTGTTCGGCAGGCATGCTCTCTGTCTGTGCCCGAATGTTGGAGTCGCCGATCTCAGTCACCGTCGAGGTCTCAATGCCGGCGTCAGTGAGCGCGCCGCGCACATCCTGGATCGAACAGGACTGGCTCGGCACATAGAACTCCGCGCCGCCGGAGAACTCGATGCCCAGGTTGAGACCGCGGATCAGGATGCCGGAGATGGCCACGAGCAGCAACACAGCCGAGACCATGTACCACTTCTTGCGGTTCCCGACGATGTTGTAGGAAACCTGCCCGGTGTACAGCTTGTGACCGAGTGTGCCCAGACGCGACATCAGACCTCCACCTTGTCCTTGGGACTGCTGGTCTGGCCAGGAATGTGCTCCAGGCCAAGGCGACGCGGATCCAGACCCGTCAGGGGATGCCCGCTGGTGAACCACCTGTTGCGCGCGAGCACCGTGACCATGGGTCTGGTGAAGGCGAACGCGATGATCACGTCGATGACGGTGGTCAGCCCCAGGACGAAAGCGAACCCGCGCACTGCGCCGACCGACAGGTAGTACAGGATCACCGCACCGAGCAGCGAGACGAAGTCCGCCGCCAGGATGGTGTTCCGCGCCCGTGACCAGCCCAGATCACAGGCGGCGCGCAGACTCCGGCCGTCCCGGATCTCGTCACGTATTCGTTCGAAGTAGACGATGAAGGAGTCAGCCGTAATGCCGATCGCCACGATCGCGCCGGCCACACCGGCCAGTGTCAGAGCCAGCCCCAACTGCCGGCCGAGGATCACGAAGACCAGATACGTGACGATCGCCGCGATCACCAGCGAGACGATCGCGACCAGGCCCAGAGCGCGGTAGTAGAACAGTAGGTAGAGCATGACCAGGGCCAGACCGACAGCGCCGGCGAACAGGCCCACCTTCAGGTAGTCCGCGCCAAGCGTGGGCGTCACGGTCTCGACGCTGGCGATGTTCAGAGTCAGCGGCAGGGCGCCGAACTTGAGGACCTGGGCCAGGGCCTTTGCGTCCTCAGGGGTGAAGGACCCACTGATCTGCGCGCGGCCGTCGTTGATCTGGGACTGGAAGAAGGGCGCCGAAACGACCAGGCCATCCAGGACGATGCCGAACTGGTTCTGCGGCGACGGCAGGCTCACGAGTCTGCTGGAGACCTCGGAGAGCGCCTGCGTACCCTCGGCGTCGAACTCCAGGTTCACGACCCACCCGGAGCCGCCCTGCGCCAGCTCCGCGCTGGCGTTGGTGATCGAGGTGCCCTTGATGAAGGCCGGCTGCAGGAGGTACTTGGCTGCGCCCTCCTGGTCACAGGTGACGATCCACTTCTCCGGGTCATCGGGTTTGCCGCCCTGCCGGTTGGACTGGTCGGTGCAATCCAGATTGATCAGTGCGTCCTGCAGTGCGGGGTCGTTGGCGTCGGCGCCCTCGATCGGGGGCACCAGACCGTCGTCGGCAGCAGGCGTCGCGGCAGGGGTGGCCGCCGGGCTCGCCGCCTCCGCGGGAGTGGCCTGCGCTGTGGGCGACTCCGTAGCCGCCGGGCTCGGAGTGGTCTCAAAACTGGCGTTGCCGTTGGCGTCGTTGTTGGAGTTGTTCTTCTTGTTGTTCTTCTTCTTCTTGTTTCCGGTGGTCGCGTCCGTGCCGTCTTGCGTGGCACTGGTGTCGATCGGGCCCGGGTTGACCACGGTCTCCACAGGGCGGAAGTTCAGCAACGCCGTCTGCGCCAACTGCTCAGCCAGCGCGCGCTCGTTGACACCCGGCACCGAGACCACGATCGCCGCGTCATTGCCGGACCCCTGGATGGCCACATCGGCCTCTGCCACACCGAATCCGTTGACCCGCTGTCGAATGATCTCCGTGGTCTGTTGCAGCTGCTCGTCGGTGATCGCTCCGGCGCCGTCGGCCTGCGTGGGCACCAGGATGACCTGAGTTCCGCCCTGCAGGTCCAGGCCGAGGCGCGGGGTGTTCGCCTGTCCCGGCCAGAAGGCCCACACCACCAGTCCGATGATCACGATCAGCAGAGCGGTGAGGGACCGCCATGGTTTCGGTTGCGCTGGAGCAGCCACTATGCCTCTTGTCCTTCATCGGTGAGCACGGTCGCCACTGCGGCCCGCGCGTACTTCACAACCACACCGTCGCTGATCTCGAGGCCGATCGTGTCGTCCTCGCCGATCCATCGCACTGTGCCGTAGATCCCTGCCGTGGTCATGATCTCCACTCCCTCATGCACTGCCCCTTGCGCGGCCATCGCATCCCGTTGTCGTTGTCGTAGCGGCTTGATCATGGTGAACCACAATCCACCGAGCAGCAGCAGCGGGATCGCGAGCATGACGAATTCCATCGATCTGATGCTACCTACCTGTCGAACGACTCCAGTGGATCGGCCAAGGTGAGTTGATCCGTGGCGGGTGGGGCGGCGATCCCCAAGTGGGTGTAGGCCTTGCCCGTGGCGACCCGGCCACGCGGGGTCCTGGCCAGGAATCCCGACCGCAGAAGGAACGGTTCGCACACCGTTTCCACGGTTTCGGCCTCCTCCCCCACCGCCACCGCCAGCGTCGACAGGCCGACCGGACCGCCGCCGAAATTGCGCACCAGCGCCATGAGTACCGCGCGATCCAGGCGATCCAGACCTGAGGCGTCGACTTCGAAGAGTGCGAGCGCAGCGTCGGTGCTGGCCACGTCCACCCGGCCGTCCCCGTGAATCTGGGCGTAGTCGCGCACGCGCCGCAACAAGCGGTTCGCGATGCGCGGAGTGCCCCGCGAGCGGCCGGCGATGATCGCCAGCGCCTGCGGATCCGCTTGCATACGCATCAGATCGGAGGCACGGGCCACGATCGTCTGCAGCTCGGCGGGTTCGTAGAAGTCCATATGCGCCGTGAAGCCGAACCGGTCGCGCAACGGACCCGGCAGCAGTCCGGACCGGGTCGTCGCCCCCACGAGCGTGAACGGCGCCAGATCCAGCGGTATGGAGGTGGCCCCGGGACCCTTGCCCACAACCACATCGACCCGGAAGTCCTCCATGGCCATGTACAACATCTCTTCAGCCGGTCGCGACAAGCGGTGGATCTCGTCGATGAACAGCACGTCTCCGGGCAACAAGGCCGTCAGGATGCTGGCCAGATCCCCGGCATGGGTGATCGCCGGGCCGCTGGTCAGCCGCAGCGCCTTCCCCAGCTCCGCGGCGATGATCATCGCCAGGGTCGTCTTGCCCAACCCGGGCGGTCCGCTCAGCAGAACGTGATCGGCGACGTGTTCACGCTGTTTGGCCGCTGACAGCACCAGCGAGAGTTGGTCCTTCACACGTTGTTGACCGATGAAGTCGCGTAAGGAGGTGGGGCGCAGGGCACCCTCGACCATCCGTTCGGTCTCATCAGCGCCCATTGCGAGCAGCGGATCGTTCATGGGCTGACCGTAGGCGTGTGGTCAAGCACCTGCAGGGCGAGTTTGAGTGCCTCCCCCACAGCCAGGTCGGCGACGGTCGGACGCGCGGCCACCGTGTCGACCGCCGACTGAGCCTGCGCCGCGGTCCACCCCAGCCCGGTCAAGGCCGCATGGACCTGCAGCCGCCAGGGCGCCGACGCGGGTGCGCTGGCAGGGTTCACCGTGGCAACGGGGCCGATCCGGTCCTTCAGGTCCACGATCAGGCGCTGCGCGGTCTTTCGCCCCAGACCAGAGACGGTCATCAGGACACTCTCGTCCTCGGCGGCGATGGCTGTCCGGATCTGGTCGGCGCTGAGGGTGGCCAGCATCGTCATGGCCAATCGCGGGCCGATCCCCGACACGCTCTGCACCGTGCGAAAGATCTCTCGTTCACTGGAGTCGGCGAAACCGTACAAGGTCAGACTGTCCTCACGCACGATCAGGTCGGTGGTCAAGGTGGTCTCCTCGCCGAGGGTCAGCGTCGCCACCGTCCGGCTGGTCACCACGATGTTCAAACCGACGCCGCCGACCTCAACAACTACCTCGTCGGCGCCACGATGCAGGACCCGTCCGCGGACTTGTGCGATCACTTCCAGACCCCCGCTGAGGTGCGCGACCGCCAGACATGACAGATGCCCAGCGCGAGTGCATCGGTCGCGTCAGCCGGGCGGGGCACATCTCCCAGGCCCAGGATGCGCGCGACCATGAAGGCCACCTGCTGCTTGTCCGCCCTACCCGAGCCGGTCACTGCCGCCTTCACCTCCGTCGGGGTGTGCTGGTGCACATCGAGTCCTCGCCGCGTCGCCGCCAGCATGCAGACCGCTGCCGCTTGTGCGGTACCCATCGCACTGCGCACGTTCTGCTGGCTGAACACCCGCTCGACCACCATCACATCCGGTTGTGTCATGGCGAGGTACTCGTCCACAGCGTCGAACACACCCTGCAACCTGCGGGCGTGGTCCTCCCCCGGGTCGGTCCGGATCACATCCACGAGCACAGCCCGGGCCTTGCCGTCGAATCCGGACTCGACCACGGCAACCCCACACCGGGTCAGGCCGGGATCAACCGCGAGCACGCGCATGGGGTCTCCGAATCGTACGCTTGTACGCCCACAGTACCCATGGCCGGTCCGTGCCCGGCCGCCGACACGCGCAGAGCAGCGTCAGCGGATGGTCAGGGGGTTCCCGGCCAGAACGGGCGCCCCGATCACCTCGCGGAACCCGTGCCGCAGGCTGCGGACAAGTTCGTCGCGGTCATCGACGGCCGCATCGTCGGTACTGACCCCAACGCTGGCCACGCCGTTGTAGGTCAGCATGGTGACGTTGATCGCCGCCCCGATGGTTCCCACCAGCGGGTACATCCGCTCGACCTGGGCCCCGGCCAACCACACCGGGACCGGCACCCCCGGCACGTTCGACGCAGTGAGGTCGGAGGTCTGCGCCGCCGCGGACACCAACTCGGGCGGCAGGAACCGGGTCAACTCGGCCAGACTGTCCGCGAGTTTCAACGCGGGCTCGGCACGCCAACTGCGCACCGTCTCGGCTGCCGCCTCCAGGACGTCGTCAATGGCATTACTCACGGGAATCTCGAAGCGGGCAATCGTGACCGCGTTGGTCTCGTCACCGGACGACCGCAACGAGATCGGCATGTTCATACGCAACTCGTCGACCGGCCGGCCCATCTTCTCGTGGTAGCGATGCATTCCTACGCTGATCGCCGCCAGGAAGAGGTCGTTGACGGTCCGCTCGCGGGCCTTGGCGGCCTTGCGGAACTGCGCGAAGTCCATGTCGATGGTGTCGAAGTGGTAGTTGATGCTGCGCTGCTGCATGATCGGCGACAACGGACCCAGTGGGACCTTCGTGAACCGCATCACCGACTCTGTGGTGCCCTTCACCCGGCCGATCAGCTCGGTCGGATTCTTGATCGCGGCGATGGCCAACGGCCCGATGCCCTTCACGGCGTCCTCAGCGGTCCGGGCGACCCAGCCGAGATTGTTGCGGACCACCGCCTGCAGGAACCCGGTTGTGTCAAGCACCGCCGGCTCGGGGGCTGCTGGCATGGGACCCAGATCCATCCCCTCGGGGGTGAAGTCCAAGAGCGCCATACCCAAGTGCACGGCCCCCTGGCCGTCGGCGATGGCATGGTGGAGTTTCAGGATGAGAGCGGCTTTGCCCCCGGGCAGACCCTCCAGCAGGGTCACCCGCCATAGGGGCCGCTCCTTGTCGAAGTCGGTCATGCTCTGCCGACGGGCGTCGGCGAGCACGTCGGACCAGGTCGATCCCTTCGGCATGCTGAAGCGGCGCATGTGGTACGACAGATCGAAATTCGGGTCGACCACGATTCGTGGGGACTGAATCCCGATCGGCCCTTCCACAACGACCGATCGCAGGACCGGGGCCAGCCGGGTGGCGCGTTCGTAACGCTGCTTCAACCGGTCCCAGTCGGGGCTCTTCTCGAGCACGAGCAGACCGATGATGGTCGAGCGCATCACCGGGTCATCGGTCGCCATCCGCCACGTCGCGAAGTCCCACCCGGACAGCCGCCGGGCCTCGGTGACCGTGTCCTTGCCGCGCAGCGGCTCGGGCTGTTTGGTCGACTTCTTGCGGGGCGTCTTGGCGGGTTCGGCAGCCGGGGCTGCGGGCGCCGCCTCGGGCACCGGTTTGTCTGCGGCAGCCGTCTTCGGGGTCCTCTTCGCAGTCGCGGGCTTCTTCGCCGGCGCTTTGGCCGCTGCAGCCGTTTTCGCCGACGCCTTCTTCACAGCGGGCTTGCGTGCCACTTTCTTGACGGCCGGGTCAGCGGCCGGCGCCGGGGCCGGGGTCTTCTCCGCCTTCGGCTGAGCAGACTTCGCTGAGTTCTTCGCTGCCGGCGCCTTCTTGGCCGGCTTGGCCGACGACTTCTTGGCGCTCGGGGCTGGCTCAGACTGTGCTTGACCTTCCGGAACCGTCGACGAAACCGTGCTCTTGACGGCGTCCTTGCTCTCCGGGCTGTCGGCCACGAGTCCTCCTAGGGTGCGAATACCCAACGCTATCCCCGCCCCCCAGCCGACGCGCGATGTTGTTCAAACCGGACGTCCCCGTTCGCAGCGGATTGGTGATCGCCGGGGTTAGGCGTCCACCTCAGCCATGACCTCGTCGGAAACATCGAAGTTCGCGTACACGTTCTGCACGTCGTCGCTGTCCTCCAAGGCATCGAGCAGCCGGAAGATCCGTTCAGCGCCTTGGGCGTCCAGCGGCACCGTCACGCTGGGCACGAACTGCACCTCCGCGGAGTCGTAGTCGAGTCCCGCCTCCTGCAGCGCGGTACGCACGGCGACCAGATCGCCAGGCTCGCTGACGACCTCGAAGGTCCCGTCGAGGTCGTTGACCTCCTCCGCCCCGGCGTCGAGGACTGCCAGCAGCACGTCATCCTCACTGAGGCCCGCTGCCGGCACCAGTACCACGCCCTTGCGGGCGAACAGATAAGACACCGACCCCGGGTCGGCCATCGAGGCTCCATTGCGGCTCATCGCGACCCGCACCTCTCCGGCGGCACGGTTGCGGTTGTCGGTCAAGCACTCGACCAGGACGGCCACGCCGTTGGGCCCGTAGCCCTCGTACATGATGGTTTCCCAGTCCGAACCCCCGGACTCGGCGCCCGAACCACGTTTGATGGCCCGATCGATGTTGTCCATCGGCACGGAGTTCTTGCGCGCCTTCTGAATCGCGTCGTACAGCGTGGGGTTTCCATCAGGATCGGCACCACCGGTCCTGCACGCCACCTCGATGTTCTTGATGAGTTTCGCGAACAGCTTGCCGCGTTTGGCGTCTATGACCGCCTTCTTGTGCTTGGTCGTCGCCCACTTGGAATGGCCGCTCATACATCCTCCAAAACCATGTTCACCAGCAATCGATGGAACCGCTGGTCATCGGTCACCTCGGGGTGGAACGAGGTCGCCACGGCATTTGCGTGCCGTACGGCCACGATCCTATCGGTGCCATCGTCGACCTCAACCGTCGCGAGAACGTCCACCGCCGGGCCCACGCGTTCCACCCACGGTGCGCGGATGAACACCGCCGGTACAGGTGGCCCTGGTAGTGCCGGCACCTCGACGGCAGCCTCGAAGGAGTCGACTTGACGCCCGAACGCGTTGCGGCGCACCGTCATGTCGATCGCGCCCAGGCTCACCTGGTCGGGCCGGCCATCGAGCACCTCATCGGCGAGCAGGATCATGCCAGCGCAGGTGCCCAGGACCGGCAGACCCGCCGCGAGCCGCTCCCGCAGCACGTCCTCCATCGCATTGCGCCGGATGAGCATGCCGATCGTCGTCGACTCGCCACCTGGCACGACCAGACCGGCGACGCCATCAAGGTCTTCGGCAGTACGCACCTTCACCGGCTCAGCACCGCACGCCGCAACCATCCGCAGATGTTCGCGGAAATCCCCCTGCAATGCCAGAACCCCGACCCGGGGCCTCACCACCCGCGGTCAGCGAGGCGGTGCGGCGCCGGGATCTCTTCGACATTGATCCCGACCATGGCCTCCCCGAGACCGCGGGACACCTTGGCCAGGATGTCAGGGTCGTCGTAGTGAGTGGTCGCCGCCACGATGGCCGACGCCCGCTCGGCGGGGTTGCCCGACTTGAAGATCCCGCTGCCCACGAAGACGCCGTCAGCACCGAGTTGCATCATCATCGCCGCATCTGCCGGGGTGGCGATACCTCCTGCGGTGAACAGGACCACGGGCAGCCTGCCGGCGCGGGCCACCTCGGCCACCAGATCGTAGGGCGCCTGCAACTCCTTGGCTGCCACGTAGAGCTCGTCCTCGGGCAGGCTGGTGAGTCGGGTCATTTGATCACGGATCGTGCGCATGTGGGTAGTGGCGTTCGATACGTCACCAGTGCCCGCCTCCCCCTTGCTGCGGATCATGGCCGCACCCTCGGTGATCCGCCGCAGCGCCTCGCCCAGGTTCGTGGCACCGCACACGAAGGGGACCGTGAAGGCCCACTTGTCGATGTGGTGGGAGTAGTCGGCCGGGGTCAGCACCTCGGACTCGTCGACGTAGTCGACACCCAGCGACTGCAGGATCTGGGCCTCGACGAAATGCCCGATCCGGGTCTTCGCCATGACCGGAATGGACACGGTGTCGATGATCGCGTCGATGAGGTCTGGGTCGCTCATCCGTGCCACGCCACCCTGCGCCCGGATGTCCGCGGGCACCCGCTCGAGCGCCATGACGGCCACCGCGCCCGCATCCTCGGCGATCTTCGCCTGCTCGGCGGTCACCACATCCATGATCACCCCGCCCTTGAGCATCTCGGCCATACCGCGCTTGACTCGCGCGGAACCGGTCACGTGTGTGGGGTCAGTCATGTGAGTTCCTTTCACGTCTGGGTACGTCGTCGCCCTATCCGGTGGCAGGGGTATCGGCACTGCCCGGTGTGGGTCCTGCTCTCCATGGTAGAGCGGGTCGGCGACTTCACCTACTGCGGAGTGCGGCAGGCACCTCGTCGTCCAGTTCCACGGTGCGCGGCAGTGGGGCCGAACCGGCCAGACGGAACAGTCGCACGAGCCGTTGCCGGCGCACAGCCAGACAACTGCGGACCGCGTCATTGTGGAATCGCCGGGACCAGGCCGCCTTCTGGATGGACGAGGCCAGATCCGTCACGGTGGCCTCACCACCGGACTGGTCCAGCAGGTCGTCCACCGTCGCGCGGTCGCCGAAGGCGACATCCACAGCCCTGGTCAAGGCGCTCTCCGCAGCACAACGTGCCGGGTCGAAGGCCGCACCCGAATCGCGGCCGCGGGCCAGCGCAGCATCGGCGGCATCGGCCAGGACCAACGCGGTGGCGGGGTCAAGACGCCCGGAACTGGCAAGCGCGAGCACCTCGTTCGCGCGGTCCAGGAACTGGGTCTGCAACGCCGAGCGCGACGTGTCGACCCGGTGGTGCAGCCGATCGAGCCGGGCAGCGGTCTGCGAGAGGTACAACACGACCAGCACGATCAGGACGAACAGCAGGGTGAGAGTCAGGGCGTCCATCACACCTCATCGCGTGGTCGCGCCAACCGGCCCACGAGTTGCCCCCGCATGTCGTTCTCCACCCGCTCACCGGTGGTCGTGACACTCTCATACACCTGCTCGATCTCGCGGGCGACGACGTCCCAGTCAAACTGCCTGGCGCGGGCGTGGCCGGTCACCGTCAACTGCTGGCGCCGAGTGTGATCACCAAGCAGCGTGGTCACCGCCGTCGCCAGCGAGCCGGCGTCCTCGCTGCGGAACAACACACCACAGCGGCCGTCATCGAGCACCCTGGCGAATGCCTCCAGGTCGCTGGCCACCACCGGGGTGCCCGCTGCCATCGACTCCAAAAGGACGATCCCGAAGCTCTCACCACCGGTGTTGGGTGCCACATACAGGTCGGCGCTGGCGAAAGCGCTGGCCTTCTCCTGGTCACTGACGAGACCGAGGAAGCGGACGTGGGAGCGGAACTGCTCGGGCAGATCGGCCAAAGCCTCCCCCTGATCCCCGGGACCCGCGACGAGAATCTGCACACCGGGATACGTGGCGGTGATGCCCGGTAACGCGGCCAGCAGGATTGGCAACCCTTTACGGGGCTCGTCGATGCGGCCGATGAAGAACACGGTGGGGTCGGTGCGCGGGTACCCGGGCAGTGGCTCGGCCTGTTCGAACGGCGCACACATCACGCCGTTGGGGATCAATACCGCGTCCCCGCCGAGGAATTTCACCAGGGTCTGCCGGGCTGCTTCACTCACAGCGATCCGGGCGCTGATCTTCTCCATCGCGGTCTGCATGAGGTAGTAGGCCGCCGAGAGGGCCCGCGACCGGGTCTGCGAGGAGTGGTAGGTCGCCACGATCGGACCGCGGGCCGCCCAGCACGCAAGCACACTCAGCGTGGGTGACGCGGGCTCATGGACGTGCAGGACGTCGAAATCGCCCTCCTTGATCCAACGGCGCACCCGGGCCGCCGAGACCGGACCGAAGTTCACCTTTGCCACCGAGCCGTTGTACGGCACACTGACCGGCTGCCCACCGTCGACCACGAAATCCTCGAGCGGATAGTCATCGTCGTCGACCGGCGCCAGCACACTGACCTCATGCCCGAACCGTTGTAACGTCACGGCCTGATCGTGGACGTGGGCCTTCACACCACCTGGTGAGGTCCAGTCGTACGGGCAGACGATCCCGACCTTCATCAGACCCGCCGAGGATCGAGATCCGAGAGGAAGACGGGCTGCAGCATGTGCCAGTCCTCGGGGTGCATGAGGATACCCTCGGCCAGTCGGTCGGCCATCCGCTGCGTGAACGCGCTGGCGACCTCGACGAACTCCGGATCCCAGCGATCCCCGGCTGTCCAGTCACCGCTGGGCCGTTCCACCTGCGGGAACACATGCACGTGTGCGCGCTCCTCGGTGTAATACAGGCTGGTGGCCAGCATCGGGGCGCCGGTGAGCATTGCGATCGCTGCCGGGCCTATCGGCATCTTCGCCCGCTCCCCGAAGAAGTCGACCTCGACGCCATGCCGGGACAGATCCCGATCGGCCAGCAGCGCGAGCAGTCCGTTGTCCTTGACCAGATCGACGCACTGCTCGAAGACGTTGGTCCCCGCGTGCGGCAGGATCTTCATGCCGACGCTGCGACGGTAGTCCAGGAACTCCTCGTACAACCGCTCCGGTTTGAGCCGCTCGGCGACGGCGATCACCTGCGCGAAGTGGATGCTGGCCCACGCTCCGGTGAGGTCGTAGTTACCGGCATGGGGCACCGCGAAGACCACTCCTTTGCCGTCGTCGAGAGCGGCCGCCAGCAGATGGTCGTTGATCGCGCGGTGCCGGTGGGTGATCTTCTCGGGGCTCCAGGAGGGCAACCGGAACGCGTCGCACCAGTACCTCATGTAGGACCGCATGCCCTCCCGCGACAGGTCGCGCAATTCGGACTCGCTGGCGTCAGGAACGACGCGGCGCAGGTTCTTCTCCAGTTGTTGGACACCCTTGCCCCGTTGCCGCCAGAGCACATCCCCGAAACCGAAGAACAGGCTGTAGGCGGCGCGCTCGGGCATTGCCCGCACGATGCGCCAGCCGGTGGTGTACGCCCAGTAGGCCGCTTCATCCTGGAAGTTCATCATGCGGCCTGCGCCTGCCGGTAGACATGAGCCAGGCGCTGATACACCGTGATCAGGACCAGCGCGGCGAGGACGTAGAGAGCGGCGGGGAGCAGGTAGGGCACCCCTAAACCGTAAACAAAGGCCGCAAGGAGCACGATCAGCAGGCGCTCGGTCCGTTCAGCGATGCCCACCTTGCAGTCCAGGCCCACACTCTCTGCCCGGGCGCGGGCGTAGGAGATGACAAATCCGCCGACCAGACAGATCAGTGCCGCGCCCTGCACATACGCACTTTGCGAGCGCACCGCCCAGATCAGGACCGCGCCGAAAATGGCTCCGTCGGCGATGCGATCCAGCGTGGAGTCCAGGAACGCGCCCCACACCCCGGTCCGGCCCTGCAGCCGGGCCATGGTGCCGTCGAGCATGTCGCTGAACACGAAGAGCACCATGATGAGGATTCCCGGGACGAACCGGCCGTCGGGGAAGAAGAACAGGGCAGCGGCGCTGACCCCCACGGTGCCGATGAACGTGACCGCATCAGGGGACAGCCCGATCTTGAGCAGGCCCTTGGCGACGGGTTCCACCACCTTGGCAAGAACTGATCGCGCGTTGGTCTGATTGAGCATGCGCTGGATCCCTTCGATGCATGGCGGCGTCACTTCATGCTATTAGTCAGCCCGTGCCCCTTTCCGTTTCCGCCGCGCCCTGCCTGGTCCTCGTCTTCGGCTTGGAGGAGGCCACCACCCGCTGGCTCACCCGCGCTCTGCGGGAGTTGGGGGCGGTCGCGGTCCATATGCGACCCGACCTGCCCCCCGCGGCAGCCCACAACATCGTGGCGGCCGCCGACGCCGGTATCCATGTCGTGAACGCCCGGTTGGGCATGGACGCCACGTATCTGGACTACTGGGAACTGCTGGCCGAGATGGGGAAGGCGCGATACGTTGCCGTGACGGATTTGGGTCCAGCCGCGCTCGACGCCAGTGACGTGGCAGCGATCGCGACCCGCGTGCTGGAGGAGGACGTGCATCCAATCACCCTGCCGCTGCTCGCCGATGACGAGTCGGTGATCGGAGTGCTCGATGTCGTCTCCGGCGAACAGTGGTTCCCCGACGGTGCGGTGGAGCCGCCACGGGTGGACTTCGTCGAGGCCGTCGAGGCAGAGACCAACGTGCTGATCGACGAGTCTGGTGGTGAGGTTCTCGAAGCGGTGTTCGGCGGCGAGTTCGCCGTTGCGGTGACTGTTGATGTCGGCAGCCGGGCGGGGGTCGATTGGCTCGGTGGGCACCTTCCGCAGCGAGAGTCGCCTGCCTCCTGCACCGTCCTGCCCGGCGACGACCCGGATCTGGTGTTCGTCACCGCGGGCAGGGACGGTTTGACCCTGGGTCCGGCTCTGGCCGTGCACACCTGGCAGACCCAGCCCGTACAGATCCAGTCCCTGGCGCAGATCCTCACCCCGGGGCTGCGCGGTGCGCTGGCGCCCGGTGACACTGCCGCAGCGCGCATCGCTCCCGTCCCGGAGGTGGGGTCGTTGCTGGTTGGGCATGTCTAGGGCGACTTTTCCGGGGTTGTTTGGCCGCAGCCGATCAAGACTGTGGAATTTGAACAGCGCCGTTGTCTATTTTGCGCAGTCGTGGGCTCGGAACGCCCGGACGGCGAGCTTTCCGGGGTAGTTGGGCTGGAACGCTGCGAGAATGCCCAACCACGACGTCGGAAATCCTCACCGCCGAAGCGTTTGGGCAGAATGTGCGATTTCCCACGGCGTGTCGCCGCAACAAACGCCCAATTGCTCACCGAGGGGGGCGGACACGAACCCTGCGTGGGCGCGGGCAGGCCCTACGCGAGCTCCCAGGCCTGCGCCAGCAGGTCCCGGGTCTCCTCCAGCAGGCTGGGCATGGTCTTGGTCCCCCCGACAACGGTGATGAAGTTGGTGTCCCCACCCCAGCGCGGCACCACATGCTGATGCAGATGCCCCGCGATCCCGGCGCCTCCGATCGAGCCCTGGTTCATCCCGATGTTGAACCCCTGCGGTCCGGCGACAGCCCGCATGGTGCGCATCGCGGCCTGCGTGAAGGTCCCGAACTCGACCATCTCGGCAGCCGTCAGCTGCGTGTAGTCCGGGATGTGCCGATAGGGGCAGATCAGCATGTGGCCTGGGTTGTACGGGTACAGATTGAGGACGACGAAACAACTCTCCCCCCGGTGCACGATCAACGCCTCGGCATCGTCGAGAGCAGGCACCCGGCAGAACGGGCAATCGTCACCCGCGTCGGTGTGCACGGGCCGGTTCTCACCCTTGATGTAGGCGATCCGGTGCGGGGTCCACAGCCGCTCCCACGCCGAGGCGCCGGCCATCAGACCTGCCGTCGCTGTTCCACGGCCTCGACGATCTCAGCGATCGCCTCAGCCACCGGCACGCCGTTCTTCTGAGTGCCGTCGCGATAACGGAAACTCACCGCACCGGCCGCGATGTCGTCATCGCCGGCGATCAGCATGTACGGCACCTTCTGCTTCTGGGCATTGCGGATCTTCTTGGGCATGCGGTCGGATCCAGCATCGACCTCGGCGCGCACACCGACGGACTTCAGTTGCGTCACCACGTCCTGCAGATAATCCACATGGTGGTCGGCGACCGGTATACCCACGACCGTGACCGGCGCCAACCAGGCCGGGAAGGCCCCCGCGTAATGCTCGAGCAGCACGGCGAAGAACCGCTCGATCGAGCCAAACAGGGCCCGGTGGATCATGATCGGCCGCTCCCGGGTCCCGTCGGCAGCCTGGTACTCGAGATCGAAACGCTGCGGCATCTGGAAGTCCACCTGAATCGTGGACATCTGCCAGGTCCGGCCGATGGCGTCCTTGGCCTGCACGCTGACCTTGGGGCCGTAGAAGGCCGCACCGCCCTCGTCCAGAACCAGGTCGAGATCCTGGGCCTGGGCCGCCTCATACAGGATCTCGGTGGCCTGCTCCCATTCCTCGTCAGTGCCGATGCTCTTCTCGGGGTCGCGGGTCGACAGTTCCAGGTAGAAGTCGGTCAGGCCGTAGTCCTTGAGCAGGTCGAGGACGAAAGTCAGCAGGTTGTCGAGTTCGCCGGGCATCTGCTCACGGGTGCAGTAGATGTGGGCATCGTCCTGGGTGAAGCCGCGCGCGCGGGTCAGGCCCTGCACGACCCCGGACTTCTCGTAGCGGTACACCGTGCCGAACTCGAAGAGGCGCAACGGCAACTCCCGGTACGACCGGCCCCGCGCGCCATAGATCAGGTTGTGCATGGGGCAGTTCATCGGCTTGAGGTAGTACTGGGCGTTGTCCATGTCCATCGGCGGGTACATGCCGTCGGCGTACCAGTCGAGGTGGCCGGACTTCTCGTAGAGCGCGGCCTTGGTCACGTGCGGGGTGTTCACGAAGTCGTAGCCGGCATCGATGTGGCGCTGGCGGGAGTAGTCCTCCATGACGTTGCGGATGATGCCGCCTTTGGGGTGGAACACGGCTAGGCCGGAGCCGATCTCGTCGGGAAAACTGAACAGATCCAGTTCCGCCCCGAGTTTGCGGTGATCACGGCGGGCGGCTTCCTCGAGGAAGGTCAGGTATGCCTTCAAGCCTTCCTTGCTGGGCCACGCCGTGCCGTAGATGCGCTGCAACTGCGGGTTGCGCTCATCCGAGAGCCAATAGACCGCCGCGGTGCGCATCAGTTTGACGGCGTTCGGCGGGATGTACTTCGTGTTCGGCACGTGCGGGCCGCGGCACAGGTCCGACCAGCACACGGCACCCTTGCGATCGACGTTGTCGTAGACGGTCAGGTCAGCGCCGCCGGTCTCCATGATCTCGTCGCTGTTCCCACCCTTCTTGCCGATCAACTCAATCTTGAAGGGCTCCCCGGCCAGTTCCCGGTGCGCCTCGTCCTCGGTGACGATCCGGCGGTGGAACGACTGCCCGCTCTTGAGGATCTCCAGCATCTTCTTCTCGATCCGGGTCAGATCCTCGGGCACGAAGGGCTGCGACACCATGAAGTCGTAGTAGAAGCCGTCCTTGACCGGCGGGCCGATCCCCAACTTGGCCTGCGGGAACAGGTCCTGCACGGCCTGCGCCATCACGTGGGCGCAGGAGTGGCGCAAGACGGCTAGCCCCTCGGGCTCATCGGCCAGCACCGGCGCCACGTCGTCACCGGCGTGCACGACGTAGTCGAGGTCCTTGAGTTCGCCGTTGACCCGGGCCACCAGCACACTGCGGTCGCCGCCCAGAAGGTCGGCAGCCGTGGTGCCGGGCTCCACCGACTGCGCAGCTCCGGACACGATCACATCAATGGACACAGGGCTCGCCGCCTTCCGCTGGAGGTACGCCCGCCAGTCTATGCGGCGGGCGAGGTGCGCTTCAGGGTCCACACCACGTACATCTGGGCGGTCTCGCTGCCGTCTTCGGCGGTGATCGAGATGTCGACCCGGAACTGCGGGCGCGTACCCGCCTCGAGTTCGCCCATGATGTCGGCAGGGGTCCGGGTCATCGTCGCGGTGGCGCTCACCGCACCCATGGCGACCTTGCGGTAGGCGATGTTCGCCTCGACGGCCAACGGCACCACGCGGTCGAGGTATTCGGCGAAGTTCCCCAGCACGAGGGCTCCGGAGGCGGACTCCCCCAGTGTGAACATCGCGCCGGCGTGCGGACCGCCGATGTGATTATGGTACGGCTGCTGGTCGGGCAGGCGCAGGACGGCCGTGGTCTCATCCAGGGACAGAAACTCCACGTTGAGCGTCCCCACCATCGGCACGAGCGTGGGCATACCGGCCTTGACCGCCTCGAAATCCATGCCCATGAGCATTCCACCTTCGCAAGCCAGCAGGTACCGTCGGGGGGTGGCTGTGACGGTGTTCGACATCGATGGCGTGCTGGCCGATGTCCGGCACCGTCTGCACTTCCTGCAGCGCCGGCCGAAGGACTGGCAGGGGTTCTTCGCCGCCGCAGTCGACGATCCCCTGCTCACCACCGGCGGGGAGGCCGTCCACGAGGCCGCCGCCTCCTCGAGGATCATCTATGTGACCGGTCGCCCAGAGCGCTGCCGGCAGGACACTGCGACGTGGCTGACGGGGCACGATCTGCCGTCAGGTGACCTGCACATGCGGCCGAACCGGGACCGGCGCCCTGCCGTCTTCTACAAGGCCGAGGTGATCTCGAAGTTGTCCCGCGAGCACGAGATCGTGGCGATCGTCGACGACGACGACCGCGTGGTCACGCGGCTGCGCGAGATGGGGTTGCCGGTCCTGCACGCCCAGTGGATGCACGGCGAGCAGCTCGACCTGCTGGCCCAGGCGCAGGAGACTGAGGGCCGGACCTAGGCCGGCGGGCGGTATCTGCGCATCGTGACCAGCAATGTCGCGGTGACGCTGACGGCCACCACGTTGGTGATGATCAGCGGCATATCCCGGTTGACGAATCCGTAGGCCAGCCACAGCAGGAATCCCACGAGCAGGATCATGACCCACCCGGCCGAGATGCCCTCGGAGGATCGTTCGCGCAGAATGACGCGGACCTGGAGCAGCGGGGCGAGCCCCATCAGCAGGCCCCAGAACGTGGTGACATAGGCAATAGCAGAAGACATGAACTTCCTTGAGAGGATGCGAGGGGACGAACGGTTGGGTCGTCGGTCCTAGCGGAAGTCGCGACGGCGCTCGTCAGCCCCATACAGGGGGTGCGGACGTCGGCTCATAGTTCCACTGTAGGCGTTCAACTCAAAGCCCGGATCCGCACGTCGATGTCGCGCTGCATCTGCCGCACCAGCGAGTCCGGCAATCCCTCGCGATCGCGCAACCGCAGCAGTTCCTCCTGCTCGGCACGCATCATCTCCACGCCGAGCACCTTCACCATCGCGCGGTCGGAGGGTCCGGGCTGCTCACTGGCGTCAGCGGCCCGGTTCAGGCGCTCCTCGGCGGCTGCACGCAACGAGTCGACTACGGCTGCCGGGACCGGCTCCGCGCAGCGTTCACCGGTCTCCTCGATCTGCTCCAGGCGATCCAGAGCGGCCCGCGCCAACGCCACCTTCACGCGCCGTTTCACCGCCTCGTCATCATCCGGCGGAAGGTTGAGGTGGCGGGCCAGCACGGCGACCGTTGGGGCCAGCAGCAGCGAGACCAGCACAACCCCGAAGGTCACACAGATCACCATGGCCCGATCCGGGATGTCTGCCCCCGCGGTCGTCGTCACGGGCAAAGTGAACGCCGCGAGGGCCGAAACCGGCCCGCGGGTGCCGGCCCAGGCGCCGACGATCCAGCCCGGCGTGCGCGAGCCCGATGCCGTGGTCATCACGAAGACGAACAGGAATCGGGTGGCCACCAACGTCAGGAAGACGACCGGAATGGCCACCAGGACCGTGGACAACTGCCCCGCCGGCAATCCCTTCACGACCAACGGCATCTCCAGGCCGACCAGGAAGAAGGCAGCCGACTGCAGGATGAAGGTGATCGTGGTCCACAGTGACGCGGCCTGCAGCCGGCCCGTGTACGTGACCGCACTCGACGTACCGTGGGCCACGACCAGAGCAGCCAGCACGACCGCCAGGATGCCCGAGCCGTTGACGATCTCGGCGATGTAGTACAGGGGAAGCGGTGCCAGCAGGATGGCCCCGTTGGCGACTGTGGTGTCCCGACTGCGGCGCACGGTGGCCACCAGAGCCATCCCGCCGAGCAATCCAACGAGCACACCACCGAGGACTGAGCTGAGCAGGATCCCGGTCGCCTGCCAAGCTGTCACGCTGCCGGCTGCGGCCGCCACCGAACAGACCCGCAAAAGCGTGAGGGCGGTCCCGTCATTGACCAGGCTCTCGCCCTCCAGCACGTGCACCAACCGACGCGGCAGCCCGGCCTTTCGGGCGGTGGCCGACACTGCGACGGCGTCCGTGGGTCCCAGGATGGCTCCCAGCGCAAACGCCATGGGCGTCCAAATGCCGGGGATGATCCATTGCGCGATGAACCCAACAGCCACCGCGCCCACCACCACCAGTCCGATCGCCAGGGCCATGACCGGCCGGCTGACACGGCGCAGGTCGACGATGGAACTGGTCAGCGCCTCGCCGAACACCAACGGCGCCAGCACCACGACCAGGACGAACTCAGGGTCTGCCGGACCAGTGGGCCCGATGGGCGCGATCCCCACGACGATCCCTGCCACCAACAACGGGATCGCCGTCGACCAGCCGCGGTTGCGGCACATCCCGGCCACCAGGACCGCGATCAGGATCGACGTGCCAACGTCGACGGCGTCTGCCGACAGCATCGGGTCAGGCGTAGTCGTCGACGGGAGCGCAGGTGCAGTGGAGGTTCCGGTCACCGTAGGCGTTGTCGACCCGTCCGACCGGCGGCCAGTACTTGCCCGGCTCGCCGGCCGGGAACACCGCTTCCCGGCGGCTGTACGGGTGGTGCCAGGTGTTGACCAGGGTCGCCGCCGTGTGCGGGGCATGGCGCAGCACGCTGTCCTGCACCGCTACCCGACCGGCGGCCACGTCGTCGATCTCGGCGCGAATGGCCAGCATCGCGTCGCAGAAACGGTCGAGTTCGCGCAGGTCTTCACTCTCGGTGGGCTCGACCATGAGCGTCCCAGCCACAGGGAAGGACATGGTCGGGGCGTGGAATCCGTAGTCGATCAGTCGCTTGGCCACGTCCTCGACGGTCACGCCAGTGGTTTTGGTGATCTCGCGCAGATCCAAGAGGCACTCATGGGCGACCAGACCGCCGTCTCCGGAGTACAGCAGCGGGAAGGCGTGTCCGATGCGCGCCGCGATGTAATTGGCGGCCAGGATCGCAGTGGACGTGGCCCGGGTCAGCCCCTCGGCACCCATGAGTCGCAGGTACACCCACGGGATCATCAGAACGCCCGCGCTGCCCCAGGGCGCTCCGGAGACCGGCCCCTGCCCGGTCGGGCCACACTCGGGCACCAGGGGATGTCCCGGCAGGAACGGCGCGAGGTGGCTCTTCACCGCGACCGGCCCCACACCGGGGCCTCCCCCGCCATGCGGGATGCAGAACGTCTTGTGCAAATTGAGGTGCGAGACATCGGCGCCCGCCTGCGGCAGTCGCACGAGTCCGACGAGGGCATTCATGTTCGCCCCGTCCACGTAGACCTGCCCACCCGCCTCGTGAACGGCCGTGCAGATCTCGCGCAGGCCGGTCTCAAAGACACCGTGCGTGGACGGGTAGGTGAGCATGATGGCGGCGATCCGGCCAGGGTGCGCGGCGACTTTTTCCCGGACATCGTCGACATCGACATCCCCGGCCGCCGTGCACTTCACCACGACGACCCGCAGCCCCGCCATAACAGCGCTGGCCGCATTGGTGCCGTGGGCGCTGCTGGGCACCAGGCAGATGTCCCGGCCCATCTCACCGCGCGAGTGGTGGTACCCACGGATGGCCAGCAGCCCCGCGAACTCGCCTTGCGAACCGGCGTTGGGTTGCACGCTGACCCGGTCATAGCCGGTCACCTCGGCCAGCCACCGCTCGACATCGGCGATCATGGCGCGGGTTCCCAACGACTCCTGCGCAGGGGCGAACGGGTGCAGCCCTGCGAACTCCGGCCACGTCATGGCCTCCATCTCGGCGGCCGCGTTGAGTTTCATCGTGCAGGAGCCCAGTGGAATCATCGTGCGGTCCAGGGCGAGGTCCTGATCGGCGAGGCGCCGCAAGTAGCGCATCATCGCGGTCTCGCTGTGATGGTCGTGGAACTGCGGGTAGTCCAGCGTCAGCTCGGTGCGCCGCAGATCGGGGGGGACGTGTGAGGACGGCGCTCGGCGCGTGGCCTCGAAGCAGCCCAGAACAGCGTCGATGTCAGCGTCAGTGGTGGTCTCGTCGATGGTGATGCCCACCGCAGTCTCGAGCAGGCGCAGATCGATGCCGGCGGCCGCTGCTTGGGCCACAACACCGGCCGGATCGTCGCACTCCACGACCACGGTGTCGAAAAGGCTCTCGTGAGCCAGGTAGTGACCGGCCGCACGTAACGAGTTGGCAAGGGCCGTGGCGTGGCGGTGCACGCGCTCGGCGATCTCCCGCAGGCCCTGCGGCCCGTGGTACTGCGCGTAGAAGGCCGCCACGAGAGCCAGCAGCACCTGCGACGTGCAGATGTTCGATGTCGCGCGATCGCGGCGGATGTGCTGCTCACGGGTCTGCAGGGCCAACCGCAACGCCCGATTACCGTTGGCGTCCATGCTCACCCCGACCATCCGGCCCGGCAGTTGCCGCTCCAGCCCGGTGCGCACCGCCATGTAGGCGGCATGTGGACCGCCGAATCCCATGGGCACCCCGAACCGTTGTGCCGAGCCGACCACGATGTCCGCACCCACGTCGCCCGGGGGTTCCAACAGCACCAACGCGAGCGGATCTGTCGTCACGGTGACGAGGGCACCCGCCTCATGAGCGGCCCGCGCTACCGCGCGCAGGTCCCGGATCTCCCCGGTTCCCGTGGGGTACCCGACCAGCACCCCGAAGCACTCCGGCAGGTCTTCGGTGCGCAGATCCCGCACCTCAAGGGTGATCCCGATCGGCTCCGCGCGCGTCATCAGCACGGCGAGGGTCTGTGGATGCAGGTCCGCGTCGACGACGAACGTGTCGCCCTTTCCCACTCGATGTGCCAGGGCCATCGCTTCGGCCGCAGCCGTGGGCTCATCGAGCAGACTCGCATTGGCGATCGGCAGACCGGTCAACTCGCTGATCAGAGTCTGGAACGTCAGCAGCCCCTCCAGCCGGCCCTGCGAGATCTCCGGCTGGTAAGGCGTGTACGCGGTGTACCAGGCCGGGTTGAGCAACACGTTGCGGGTGATCACCGGTGGCGTATGCGTGCCGTGATAGCCCAGCCCGATCATCGACCGGCGGGGATGATTGCGGGCGGCAAGTTGCCGCAGGAGCTCATGTGCGGTTGCTTCGTCCACCGGGGCGGGTAACGCGAGCGGAACGCTCGTACGGAGGTCGGCGGGGATGACGGCCGCGAGCAACGCTTCCACGGTGTCGTAGCCGACGACGGAGAGCATGCGCTCGACCTGCGAACCTCGCGGACCGATATGCCGATCGGGAAACGTGGTTCTATCCAATCTTGCGGGCGCGCCTGCGCGACAACTCGTCATCTACAACCGTCACGCTACCGTCTGCGCGTTCTGCAGGCAGCGAGGCCAAGTCTGCCTCGACCTCCCGCCACACAGCACCCACTGCGATCCCGAAGACACCCTGCCCGCCGTGGACCAGGTCGATGACGTCCTCGGCGCTACGGCACTCGTAGACGCTTGCCCCGTCGCTCATCAGGGTGATCTGGGAGAGGTCGACGACGCCGCTGTCCCGCAGATGGTCCAGAGCGGTACGGATCTGCTGCAACGTGACGCCCGTTTCGAGGAGCCGCTTGACGATCTTCAGCGTGACGATGTCACGGAAGTTGTAGAGCCGCTGGGATCCCGACCCCTTTGCGGTGCGCAGACTGGGCTCAACCAGTCCCGTCCGGGCCCAGTAGTCCAGCTGGCGGTAGGTGATGCCCACCAGTTTGGCCACGATCGGTGCGCGGTAGCCCACGTCCTCAGGTAGTTGCAACTCGTCTGCGAACAGCTCCTGCTGTTGCATCGCCACCTCCGAGGAGTGGGGGGCTGCCTCGCTCATGGACCTCTCCTTACGCCGGAGCCGATGCGTTACGGCTCGACACACACAACTTAGGGGGGAAAACGGGGTAGTCGCATCCGACACGCCCGCGTGTCCCCTTGGAAATATCTATACCTCAAGTCGAGGTTTAACTATTGGGACGGTCCCCTTCGAAGTCCTCCGGGGTGACCTGGTCCAAAAACTCCCGGAACGCCTCCACCTCGGCCTCAGCCTCCTCCGCCTCTTCCTCCTCGGCGGGCATCTCCACAGCCGCACTGTCCAAAACGTGGTCCGCGGCGAAGATCGGCGAGCCGGTGCGCAAAGCCAGAGCAATGGCATCCGACGGCCGGGATGACACGGACACGCCGTTGTCGAAGATCAGTTCGGCGAAGAAGACCCCGTCCCGCAGATCGGTGATATCCACTCGGGTGAGGGCGCGACCCAGCCCGGAGAGCACGTCGCGCAGCAGATCGTGGGTGAGCGGTCGCTGCGGTTCCACCCCCTGCTGGGCGAAGGCGATGGCGGTGGCCTCCACTGCCCCGATCCAGATCGGCAGGAACCGTTCGGTCTGCTGGTCTCTGAGTAACACGATGGGCTGGTTGGAGGGCATCTCCACACGTACCCCGACAACATCCACGGCTCGCACGGGTCAACTCTACGCCCGGCATCGCCTCCTGCGGCACCCGACAATCGCGCCGACTTGG
>Ga0208938_1000512_pt1 | contig 28929 bp, 23 predicted proteins | sample AD_UKC125_MetaG_FD_184434 | JGI IMG/M metagenome (GOLD analysis project Ga0208938, IMG submission 184434) | Active sludge microbial communities of municipal wastewater-treating anaerobic digesters from USA - AD_UKC125_MetaG (SPAdes) (version 2) | ecosystem: Engineered > Bioreactor > Anaerobic >...
CCTGTTGTTTGGCACGCAGTTGTTCCTGTTGCTGTGCCTGCTGTTGCGCGCGTTGCTGCTCCTGCTGCTGGGCCTGTTGTTTGGCACGTTGTTGTTCCTGTTGCTGTGCCTGCTGCTGCGCGCGTTGCTGCTCCTGCTGCTGGGCCTGCAGTTGTGCGCGTTGCTGCTCCTGCTGCTGGGCCTGCTGTTTGGCGCGTTGTTGTTCCAGTTGCTGCTCCTGTTCCCTGGCGGATGGCGAAGCACGCTTTCCACCCGCAGCCAGATGATTTGGGCACTGGGGGTCGCTGTTGCCGTCCGGACAGTTCAGCGCCAGGATGATGGCACCAGGCGTTGGGGCAGGAGCGGCAGCCGCCCATGGACAGGTCAGAATCAGGCATAGTGCCAGCATCTTTGATTCAATACGTTTCATTCTGTCTTTCCCGGATCGATACAAAACCCACGCGCTCGCGGGTCGGGCGGCACCGTACATCACTCTACCAGCTTGTCCCCAGAGCAACGCAGGGGCGTCTTGCTGCGCTGACCGCCATGGACCCTTTAGTTTGCATGCTCTGGGCGATCTTGGCGCGTGCCTGGTCGGGTTTGGACTGAGCGGGGGCGTGCTTCGTTCGGACCGGCGGGCTGCCACAAAGGTACGGCGCGAACCGTGGCCACCTCCCTGACGCCATTGGCCACTCACGGTGCCCGACGACAATTACCTCTGCATGTTGGTGCGATCGCCTTGTTTGGCAAGGGCTGGCACACCACTTCGGAGCTGTGCTTGTGCTACAGTCGCACGTTGATCGTCAAAGCGGGTGACTGGGCTGCTCGGTGCTTGCCAGGGGCTTCAGGCGTAGGGGACCGTCAAAGATGACATCTCGGCGGGCCGGCTTGCTCGGATGAACGCCCTTCGTTCAGATCACGCGCGCAGCCGCGAACCTTGCACCGCAAAGCACCACATGAACCGGGATATCCAGGATGAGCATCGTTTCTGACCTGTCGCGCTGGCTGGCTGGCGGGCCGGTTGCTTTCGCCGAGCGCTGTGTACGCTGCGCTTCGCCTTCGGGTCTGCATCGCTTGGCATATACGGAGTGGGGCGAGCCGGAGAATCCGAATGTCCTGGTTTGCGTACATGGTTTGACACGCAATGGGCGCGATTTCGACGAATTGGCGCGAGCGCTGGCCGCGGATTATCGCGTCATCTGTCCCGATGTCGTGGGGCGTGGCCGCAGTGACTGGCTGCGCGATTCGTCCGGCTACACCTTCCCGCAGTATGCTTCGGACATGATGGTGTTGCTGGCTCGCCTGAATGTCGCCTCGGTGCATTGGCTGGGTACTTCGATGGGCGGTTTGATCGGGATGTGGATCGCCAGCCAGGAAGACTCGCCGATTACGCGCCTCGTGCTCAACGACGTCGGTCCGTTGATCCGTGTGGCGTCCTTGCTGCGCATCGGCGAGTACGTTGGGCAAGCGCCAAAGTTCGACACCTATGAAGACGCGGAAAAGTATGTGCGTCTGGTCAGTCAGCCCTTTGGGCCCCTGAGCGACGCACAGTGGCGCCACCTGACCGAGTTCAGCCTGCAGCGTCTTCCGGATGGACGGTTGGCGATGCGTTACGATCCCGCGATTGGCGAAGCCTTTCGGCAGGCACTGAGTGCTGGAGACATCGATCTGTGGCCGATCTACGACCGTATTCGCTGCCCGACGCTGGTGGTGCGCGGCGCTGAGTCGGACCTGCTGACGCGCGCAACGCTGCAGGCCATGGCCATGCGCGGGCCGCGCCCGCAGACCGCTGAAATTGCCGGTGTCGGGCATGCTCCGATGTTCCTCGACCTGCAGCAGATCGGCATCGTGCGCGACTTTCTGCTCGTCGTTTGACGATGGCTTGCGTTGACGTCGGGGGGCAGTCGCTCGAGTACTGTCTGATTGAGCCCCAGCGCGGGGATCGGCCGACTCTGGTCTTTCTCCATGAGGGCCTTGGCAGCGTCGCCCTGTGGCGTGATTTCCCGATGCGGGTGGCGCAGGCGACGGGTTGTCGTACGCTGATCTGGTCGCGCCTCGGGCACGGCCACTCGGCGCCGCTGCCGGCGCCGCGGACGGCGGCATACCTGCACGACGAGGCGCTGCAGCGCCTGCCAGCCTTGCTCGCCGCGCTGGCCATCGAACGACCGGTGCTGATCGGCCACAGCGACGGTGGTTCGATCGCCTTGATCCACGCCGCGGCCTGGCCGGATCGGGTCGCCGGCGTGATCGTCATGGCCCCGCACGAGTTTGTCGAGGAGAAGGCTCTCGATGGCATCCGCCGCGCAGGCGAAGCCTATGCGAGCAGCGATTGGCGAGTGAAGCTCGCACGTTACCACCGGGACCCGGATGTCGTTTTTCGAGCCTGGCACGACACCTGGCTGGCCCCCGAATTCGCTGGCTGGCAGATTACCGACTGCCTGCCGGCGATCCGTTGTCCGCTGTTGGCGATGCAGGGTGAAGACGATGAATACGCGACGATGCGACAGATCGAGTGCATCGCCGAAGCGGCCCCCGACGTCGAATTGCTCAGGCTGGCGGATTGCCGGCATGCGCCACACGTCGATCAACCGCAGGCCGTCATCGCGGCCATGGTGCGGTTTATCGAGCGGCTGGCCATCGGACGCTGCGCCTGAGCCCGGCGCCGATCCGCCGCGTGCGGCACGCCTGAATAACGGTGGCGTCGGGGGTTGGCTCGTCGGGCTGGTTCAGCGTCGTTGCGGGCATGATCGGGAAGCCGGGTCCTGGCGGTAGAAGACGGCGAGTTGCGCGTAGAACGCAGGATATTCGTCGCGCAGCAGGGTCGGTGTCTCGAAAAAGGCCTCGCTCATGACCGCGAAAAACTCGCCCGGATTCTCCGATGCGTAGGGGTCGAACACGGTGTCCAGGCCGGCAGCATCCGCCTCGTCGACCAGGTTGCAGAAATCATCGTAGCTGGCCCGCAGAACCTGCTGCCAGTCGCTGCGCGCGATCTCCGGCGGTAGCGGTGGAATGCCGTTTGCCTCGCCATTGAGCATGTCCAGTTTGTGCGCGAACTCGTGGATGACGACGTTGTAGCCGCTGCCGGCCATCTGGGCGTCGCGCCAGGAGATCAGCAATGGTCCGCCATCCCAGGCTTCGCCTGACGCCAGTTCCTGATACTCGTGGACTATCCCGAATTCGTCCTCGACGCTGCGCGGGATGATGAATTCGTCGGCGTACACGATCACTCCGACCCAGCCACGGTAGTAATCCAGGCCGAGATTGAGGATCGGCAGGCAACCCTGTGCGGCAATCGAAACACAGATCGCATCGCTGAGTGCGAGTCCGCCGGCGGCGGTGAACTCCTTGCTGGCGAGGAAATCCTCGGCCAGCCGGCGCAGGCGGAGCTGTTCTTCGGCACTGAGTGAGACCAGGAAGGGCAGCACCGAAAGCACGGACTGCCATAGCGCATCGGGCACGTGCGCCGGTTCCTGCCGATTCCGCAACCAGCCGAGCAGCCTGCCGATCATGGTGTTTCTGCCTGCGGCCGCGCCGCGGTGGTCAGGTAGATGCCGCCGAAGATCAGGGCCATCCCGACGTAGTGGTATATCTGCGGGATCTCGTCGAGGAACAGGGCCGACAGAATGGTTCCGAAAACCGGCATCAGGTGGATGAACAAACTGGCCTTGCTGGCGCCGACTTCAGCAACCGCGCGGTTATAGAACACATAGCCGAGAAACCCCGGAAAAATTCCGGTGTAGGCAATGCCGGCGAGGGATCCGGCCGAAACGACGATGCGCTTGCCCTGCGCGATCTCCCAGGCGTATGCCGGGGCGAGTGCGGTGAGGCCGACCAGCGTGAAGGCGGCGAGCAGCAGCATCGGGTTGAGTCCAACGGGCCGCCACTGCAATCCGATGGTGTACAGGGCCCAGGTGAATACCGCTGCCAGCATCCACAGGTCGCCGATATTCGGGCTCAGCATGGCCAGTGTGGCGATGTCGCCACGGCAGACAATGGCCGTGACCCCGGCGAACGAGAGCAACACGCCGAGCCATTCGAGCGCGCGCAGATGTTTGTTCAGGAAGAGCCACGACAGGGTGATGGTGGCGATCGGGATGAACGAATTGAGAAGTACGGCGTTGGTTGCCGGGGTGTATTGCAGGCCAACGTACGCCAGCGTGTTGTAACCGCCGACGCCGAGCAGTCCCAGGATGACCACCGCTTGCCAGCCCGCACGCAGCAGCGGCCACTGCGCGCGCAGGTGCGGCAGCGCGAGCGGCAGCACCAGAGCCAGAGCGATCGCCCAGCGCCAGAAAGCCAGCGAGAGCGGGGGGACCTGGTCGCGTATGGCGCGCCCGAGAACCATGTTGCCGGACCAGAACAGGGTGGTCAGCACGAGCAGCAGGTAGGGGTGGCGAAGGCGGGAAAGCATCGGCGGCAGGCGGGAAGCAATCGCGCATTATGCCTGATGCTCTGGCGAGCCCTTATAATGCGTCCATGGTTTCGGTCATTCACTCGGTCGCCGCGCAGAGCGACTTCGAACAATACCAGCACATGCTGGCCGAGGGGCTGCATGGCGACGAGGTCGCGCGGGTTCCACTGGCCGTCGATTTTGCCCGCTCGATCTATGGCGATCGGCGACTCGGCAGCGGCGAGCACGTCTGGGGTCATGCGCTTGGAATGGCGTTGATCGTTGCCGGCCTCAAGCTCGATGTCGATTCGCGCCTGGCCGCCCTGCTGTTCGCCGTGCCGGCATTGCAGGAAAACGGTCTGGCCCTCATTCAGAAGGATTTCGGGGTCGGCGTCGCGCAACTGGTCGACGGGATTTCGCGCCTGAACCGACTGCGACCGATCACGCGTGGTTTTGCCGCCGCGTCAGCCGAGAACAGCGAGAAGAATCCGCAGCAGCATCTTGCGCAGATCGAGGTTCTGCGCAAGATGCTGCTGGCGATGGTCGAGGATATCCGCGTCGTCCTCCTGCGTCTGGCCTCGCGCACACAGACCCTGCGTTACTACGCCGAAGAGCCCGACGAGTTGCGGGTCCCGGTAGCGCGCGAAACGCTGGCGCTGTATTCCCCGCTGGCCAACCGGCTTGGCGTCTGGGAATTGAAGTGGGAACTCGAGGACCTCTCTTTCCGCTTCCTGCATCCGGCGATCTACAAGGAGATTGCGCAACATCTCGACGAGAAGCGAACCGAGCGCGAGCAGTTCATCACCGAAGCCAGCGAACGGCTGCGGGCCGAGCTGTTGAACGCCGGCGTTGCCAACGCCGAGATCTACGGCCGGCCAAAACACATCTACAGCATCTGGAACAAGATGCGCAAGAAGGACGTGTCGTTTTCCGAAGTCTACGATGTTCGCGCCGTGCGGGTCATCGTCGACGATGTGCAGGCCTGCTATACCGCTCTGGGGATCGTGCACCACATCTGGTCGCCGATTGCCAAGGAGTTCGACGATTACATTTCGCACCCGAAAGGCAATGACTACCGCTCGCTGCATACGGCCGTGCATTGCCCCGATGGGCGCTCGCTCGAAGTGCAGATCCGTACTCGCGAGATGCATAGCCACGCGGAACTGGGTGTTGCTGCGCACTGGCGCTACAAGGAGGGCAGCAAGGCCAGGCCCGAAGACAGCTACGACGAAAAGATCGCCTGGCTGCGCCAGCTGTTGACCTGGCGTGATGAAGTGGCCGACTCCTCGGACTGGGTCCGGCAGTACAAGCAGGCGGCCTTTGACGAGACGGTCTACATCCTGACCCCGCAAGGCCGGGTCGTCGATCTGCCGCGCGGCGCGACGCCGGTCGATTTCGCGTACCGTGTGCACACCGATCTCGGCCACCGCTGCCGCGGTGCCAAGGTTGATGGCGCGCTGGTGCCGCTGAACACGCCATTGGCCACCGGACAGCGTGTCGAGATCATTCTTGCCAAGCATGGAGGGCCGTCGCGCGACTGGCTGAACCCCTCGCTGACGTATCTCTTTACGCATCGCGCACGCCTCAAGGTCAGGCAATGGTTTGCCAGCCTGGCTCTCGAAGACACCCTGGCCGAGGGACGTGCGGTCGTGATTCGCGAATTGCAGCGGATGGGGCAGGCCGGGGTCAACCTGGACGATCTTGCGGCCAAGCTGGGTTTTGCCAGAAGCGACGACTTGTTCATTGCCGTGGCCCGCGCCAAGCTGAACATGCGCCAGTTGCAGGTGGCGGTGCGTGGCAGCGAGACACCGGTTGAGGAGCGCGTACCGGACGAACTGACGGTGCGTCGGCAGCGCGACAGCGATGCCTCCGAGAAGGGTATCCTGATCGTCGGCATCGACCGCTTGTTGACCCAGCTCGCAGGCTGCTGCAAACCCGCTCCGCCCGATCCCGTGGTGGGCTTCGTCACGCGCGGCAAGGGGGTTTCGGTGCATCGCGCCGATTGCAGCAACTTCTCCAACATGCGCTCGATGCATCCCGAGCGAGTCATCGAAACGACCTGGGGCGGGCGAACCGACGGCGTCTTCGCGGTCGATATCGTGATCGATGCGCACGACCGGCAGGGCCTGCTACGCGATGTGTCGGACGTTCTGGCACGCGAGAAGATCAACGTGATCGCCGTCAATACGCAGTCCAGGGAAGGCCACGCACATATGAGCTTCACCGCCGAAGTCGGCAACATCCCACAGCTCAATCGTACCCTGGCCTTGCTGCATCAGGTCGAGGGCGTGGTCGGCGCGCGTCGGGCCTGACGCGGGCGCCCCTGCCTGGGCCGGCAGCAGCGCACGGCGCCAGAAGAGGGGAGGGCAAGGGGGCCGGCGACGCCGCCCCCCTGCTGCCGATCAGGAAGCCTGCAGCAACTCGATCAACTCGGCTTGCGACGAGTGTGGGCTGGTGCGTGAGCCGCGCCGCTGGTGGTAAGTGCCATCGGGTCCGAGTTCCCAGGCGAGGGTGTTGTCGGTGAGATAGATCTGCAGGCCTTCGGCGATGACCCGCCGCTTCAGTTTGCGGTCGAGGACCGGAAATGCCAACTCGATGCGCCGGAAGAAGTTACGTTCCATCCAGTCGGCACTCGACAGGTAGACCTTTTCCTCGCCACCGGCGTAGAAATAGAAGATCCGATGGTGCTCCAGCTGCCGGCCGATAATCGATCGCACGCTGATGTTCTCGGACAGGTCCTTGACGCCCGCGCGCAAGCCACAGACGCCGCGGACGATCAGATCGATCTTGACTCCGGCCTGCGAGGCTTCGTACAGCGTGGCGATGGTTTCCGGTTCGAGCAGCGAATTCATCTTGGCGATGATGCGCGCGCGCTTGCCGGCACGGGCAGCCTCGGCTTCGGCGCGAATCGCGGCGACGACATTCGGTTGCAGAGAGAATGGCGCCTGCCAGAGGTGCGTCAGTGTCTGCGCGCGTCCGAGGCCGGTGAGCTGCTTGAAGACCTCGTTGGTATCGGCGCCGATCTCCTCGTTGCAGGTCAGCAGGCCGAAATCGGAGTAGAGGCGCGCGGTCTTCGGATGGTAGTTGCCGGTACCCAGGTGCACGTAGCGGCGCAGGATGCTGCTGCCGGCCTTGCCTTCCTCACGACGGACGATCATCAGCATCTTGGCGTGGGTCTTGTAGCCGACGACACCGTATACGACGTGTGCGCCCACTTCTTCCAGCTTGGTCGCCCAGCCGATGTTGGCTTCCTCGTCGAAGCGGGCCATCAGTTCGACGACCACCGTGACTTCCTTGCCGTTTTGCGCCGCGCGCAGCAGCGACTGCATCAACACCGAGTCGGTGCCGGTGCGGTACACGGTCATCCGGATCGCCACCACTTGCGGGTCGGTCGCCGCCTGGTCGAGCAGTTCGATCACCGGGTTGAAGCTCTGATACGGATGGTGCAGCAGGATGTCGCCGCCACGGATGCTGTCGAAGACACTATGGCACTTCTGCAGCGCCTTCGGCGTTCCGGGAGTGAACGGCACGAACTTCAGATCGTTGCGCAGGACCCAGTCCGGAACCTGCATCAGGCGAACCAGATTGACCGGGCCGGCGACGCGATAGAGGTCGCTTTCGGTGAGGTTGAACTGTCCGAGCAGGAACTGGGTCATCGCTTCCGAGCAGTTGTTGGCGATTTCCAGCCGTACGGCGTCTCCGAAATGCCGTTGCGGCAATTCGCCCTGGATCTTGGCGCGCAGATTCTTCACTTCCTCCTCATCGACGAAGAGGTCGCTGTTGCGCGTGACACGGAACTGGTAGCAACCGAGGACCTTCATTCCGGAGAACAACTCGTGTACAAACTCGTGCAGGATCGAGGACAGGAACACAAAGGCGTACTCGACATCGCCAAGTTCGCGGGGCAGCCGGATCACGCGCGGCAGGACGCGCGGCGCCTGCACGATCGCGGCTCCGGAACTGCGACCGAAGGCATCGCGACCCTCGAGTTCGACGGCGAAGTTGAGGCTCTTGTTGAGTACGCGCGGAAAAGGATGCGAAGGATCGAGGCCGATCGGGGTAATCACCGGCATCACTTCGCGGAAGAAGAAGCCCTTGATCCATTCACGCTGAGCTTCGTTCCATTCGGAACGCTTGACGAAGCGGATGCCTTCAGTGGCGAGCTGCGGCAGGATCTCTTCATTGAGCAACTGGTACTGCTCCTTGACGAGGGCATGCGTCTCCTCGCTGACCAGACGATAAACCTCCCGGGCGGTCTTGCCGTCGGTGGTGATCGCCACCGAGTTGAGCTTGAGCTGCTCCTTGACTCCGGCCACCCGAATCTCGAAGAACTCGTCGAGGTTGCTGCTGACGATGCACAGGAAACGCAGGCGCTCAAGCAACGGCGTGCGCGGATTTCTGGCCTGCCAGAGTACCCGTCGGTTGAAGGCGAGCAGACCAATCTCGCGATTGAGGAAATATTCCGGCGGGAAGCCGGAGGTGGCCTGGAGGGGCGGTGTTTCGGTGGTCGTGGCGACGATGTTCATGGGTTCATTCCGTCGGAAGGGATGGATCGGACAGGTGGATTGAAAACGAGCATATTACAACCATCGGCGGGTTGCTGGTCGATTGCAAAGCGGTTTTGTGAATACGCCAGCATCGCCGATCCTCGCACAGCGCCATGGCGGTCTGGGCGGCAGTGGTAAAATATCTGATCCGCAAACAGGCTTGACCATCCGCCCGAAAAAGAATAATCATGAGCTACGAATTAATCGCCGGTGTGGACCTGGGTTCCAATAGTTTTCGCTTGCAGATCGGGCGAATTGTTGGCGATCAGATCCACCCACTCGAGACACTCAAGGAGACGGTCCGGCTTGGTTCCGGACTGACCCGGGAGAAGCTGCTCGACCATGCCTCGCAGCAACGTGCGTTCGAGGCATTGCGTCGTTTTGGCGAACGCCTGCGCGGCTTCGATCTGGAAACCGTGCGTGCCGTGACCACCGACGCCATGCGCGTGGCCAGGAATGCACGCATGGTCCTTCCCCAGGCCGAGGCGGCGCTGGGCTTCCCGATCGAGATCATCGGTGGCCGCGAGGAGGCGCGCCTGATCTTCATCGGCGCCTCGAACGCCCTGCCCGCGGCCAATTTCCGGCGTCTGGTGGTCGATATCGGCGGCGGTTCGACCGAGTTCATCATCGGAGAGCGTACCGAACCGTTGTTGATGGAATCCCTGTTCATGGGTGGCATCAGCTATCGGCAGCGCTTTTTTCCGGAAGGCAAGGTCGACAAGAAGCGCTTTTACGCGGCGGAAGTGTCGGCCGCGCGCGAAATAGAAGCGATTGCCGTCGACTACCAGCGCTTCGGTTGGCAGGAGGCCGTGGGTTCCTCAGGCGCGGCGCAGGAAATCGCCAACATTCTCGAAATGAACGACCTGAATCCCGATGGCGGCAGCGGCATCAGTCGGGAGGGCCTGGCCAGGCTACGCCAGTTGATCATCCGTGCCGGGTCAGCGGAGGCGCTGGATCTCAAAGGCATGCGCGGCGACCGCCTGGTGATCCTTCCCGGTGCCATTGCCATCATGTCGGCGGTGTTCTCCGAGTTGGGGATGGCGCATATGACGTATTCCGACGGTGCGCTACCCCTGGGGGTCCTCTACGATCTGCTTGGGCGCTTTGAGCACCACGATACGCGCGACGAAACAGTGGCCCAGTTCATGCGTCGCTATCAGGTCGATGAGACGCAAGTGAGGCGCGTCGAGCGCACCGCGCTGTTGCTTCTCGGTCAGATGATCAAGCTCGATTCACCCGAGCACGAAAACCACGTCCATTTTCTGCGCTGGGCAGTCTCCCTGCATGAAATCGGTGTTTCAGTAGCCCACAGTGAATTCCACAAACACGGCGCCTATATTCTGGCGCATGCCGACATGCCCGGCTTTTCGAAGCGCGATCAGGCACGTCTGGCGTTGCTGGTGCTCGGCCAGCACGGCAAGCTCCAGAAACTGGCTTCGATGCCGGCAGGCGATCCGAACTGGCGCCTGGTGTTCTGTCTTCGGCTGGCTGCCCTTCTGCATCGCTCGCGCGAGGACCAGCCGGTGTCGCAAGTGTCAGTCAAGGAATCGCCGGTCGGTTTCCAGGTGGAGGTGCCGGCCGTCTGGCTGGACGATAACCCAATGACTGCCGCGGCGTTGACTGATGAGGCGCTGCTCTGGCGTCGGATTGGCCTCAAGGTACGAGTCAAGCCGGTGTCCAGCGAGGCGGCGGTACCCGTTGAGGGGTAAACAGCGTGTCACAGGCTGGCGGCGACCGTCTCGCCCTGTCGCTCGTCGGCCGGGATCGCGGTGCGCACGCAGCCTGAGCGGGCCTGTGGCGGCGAGCCACGCAGCGTACCGACTGGACCGGCCTGGAGTCAGCGAATGAGTGGCAACGCAGGGCAGTCGCGCTGCGGTTGTCCGCGAGGATCCTGAGACCCGCGATGACGGTGGCGACCATCGAAACAGTGCGTCAGGCGGACGGGGCGCAGATCCGTCTTTCCGGCGAATGGACCTTGGTCACCCTGCCGCCGCCGATTGCCGGGCTCGAGCTACGTCTGCGCGATCTGGCGTCCGGCAATACGTGCTGGGATCTGCAGCCGATCGAGCGCATGGACAGCGCCGGTGCGATCCTGCTCTGGCGTGCCTGGGGTAGGCAATGGCCGGCCTCGCTGGCGGTTTCCGGTGCGCACCGATCGCTGCTCGAACGTGTCGAGGCCATCAGTGCCGACGTCGAACCGGAGCAGCCGAGCGCATCCTGGACCTGGATTCGCCTGCTTGGCGGCGGGGCGTTGGCGGCCATCGGCCATCTTGCCGCACTGCTCGCCCTGATTGGCCAAATGCTCCTGGACGTCGCGCATCTGTGCGTGCACCCGGGTGACATTCCCTGGCGCGAGTTCTCGGCCAATCTCTACAAAAGCGGTGCGCAGGCCTTGCCGGTGACGGCATTGATCGGTTTTCTGATCGGCATCGTTCTCTCCTACCTGTCCGCTCTGCAACTGGCGACCTTTGGCGCCGACGTCTTCATCGTCAATCTGCTCGGGATCAGCATCGTCCGCGAACTCGGCCCGGTGCTGGTCGCGGTGCTGGTCGCAGGACGTTCGGGGTCGGCGATGACCGCCCAGATCGGCGTCATGCGGGTGACCGAAGAAATCGACGCGCTGGCCACGATGGGCGTTTCACGGAGTCTGCGCCTGGTGTTGCCGAAGGTTCTGGCGCTGGCCCTGGCGATGCCGTTGCTGGTCATCTGGTGTTCGGCAGCCGGGATCGTCGGCGGCATGGTCGCGGCCAAACTGCAGATGGATCTGTCTTTTGGCTTCTTCATCGATACGTTGCCCAAGGTGGTCCCGGTCGCCAATGTCTGGATCGGTCTCGGCAAGGGCGCTGTCTTCGGCGTATTGATCGCGCTCATCGCCTGCCACTTTGGCCTCAGGGTCAAGCCGAATACCGAGAGTCTGTCGTCGCGGACGACCACGTCGGTGGTGACTTCGATCACGGTGGCCATTCTGGTCGATGCCGTCTTCGCGGTGCTGACCCGTGGTGTGGGGCTGCCCTGATGAGCGCACGCTCGGACAGTGGCCGGCAAACACCGCCGGCGATCGAAATCCGCGGCCTGTGCACGCAGTTTGGCGATGTCGTCATCCACCGCGACATCGATCTCGATGTCGAAGCCGGGCAGATGCTGGGTCTGGTCGGCGGTTCGGGCAGCGGCAAGACGACCCTGCTGCGCGAGATTGTCGGCCTGCTGGCACCGAGCAAGGGGTCTGTCAAACTTTTCGGGCAGGCCGTGCTCGATCCGGATCCGGATCTGCGTCGCCAGCTTCGCCGCCGCTTCGGCATGCTCTTTCAGCAGGGGGCGCTTTTTTCGGCGCTCTCGGTGTTTGACAATATCGCCTTCCCGTTGCGCGAGCTGCGCCTGCTCGACGAGGGCATGATCGCTGATCTGGTGCTGCTCAAGCTGGGGATGGTCGAACTGGAGGCGCGTCACGGCCGCCTGATGCCCGCCGAATTGTCCGGCGGGATGGTCAAGCGTGTTGCTCTGGCACGAGCCCTGTCGCTGGAGCCCGAGTTGCTGGTACTCGACGAGCCCACCGCCGGCCTCGACCCGGATCGCAGCGAAAACTTCGTCAACCTGATCAAGATGCTGCAGAAGGCCCTCGGTTTTACCGTGGTGATGGTGACGCACGACCCCGAGACGCTGGCCGGGCTGGCCACCCGCCTGGCTGTGCTTGCCGATCAGCGCATCGTCGCCTGCGGTACGGCCGCAGAAGTATTTGCCGTCGAGCACCCGTTCATTCGCAATTTCTTTAGTTCCGGACGCGCTGCAGCGACCGTCAGGCAAGGGGCCTGTTAGTATGGAGAATCGTTCGCACGCCCTGATGGCAGGGCTTTTCACGCTCTTTCTCGGCCTTGCGGTGGTGTGCTCGATCTGGTGGTTTGGCGGCAAGCACGAAGCGACGACGGACTACACGGTGGTAACCCGGCAGAACGTCACCGGCCTCAGCCTGCAAGGGCAGGTACGTTATCGGGGGATCCGGGTGGGCAAGGTGCAGGCCATTGAACTGGACCCCAGGGACGTTCGCAACATCCTGATTCGCATCAGTGTCGGCAGCGCTGTCCCGGTAACCCGCGGGACGACGGCCAAGCTGGGCTATCAGGGCGTCACCGGCATCGCCCACATCCTGCTTGAGGACAGCGGTGCCGATCAGGTGCCGCTGCGTAGCGTCGACGGTGAACCGGCGCGCATCGCGATGCACTCGTCGCTGATCGAGGAGTTGTCGGACGCCGGTGGGGCCACCCTGCGCCAGGCACGGGATTTCCTGGCCAACGCCAACCAGATGATCGACAGCGAGAATCGTCAGCATCTGGCCACGATTCTCGCCAACCTCGAAGCCACCACTGCCAATACCAACGCCGTCGCACGTGAGTTGAAGCGGGTGTTGGCGGCGGACAACCAGCGCTTGTTGAATGCGACGCTTACCCATGCCGAGCAGGCGGCCGCCGAAGCGGGTCCGCTGCTGGTCGAGTCGCGCCAGTTGATGACTCGCCTGCAACTCGTCAGCGACAAGCTCGACCTGCTGCTCGGTGATCCGTCGCCAGGCGGAATTGGCGCCCTGGTCGCACGTTTCAATGAAGTGGGCAGCGGTCTGGCGCGCAACTCGCGCCAGCTTGACAGGGTATTGCAGGTGCTCGAAGACTCGCCGCAGAGCCTCCTTTTCGGGCCGGTATCGCCGCTCCCGGGACCTGGCGAGGCCGGCTTTGTTGTTCCGTCAAGTCGCAAGGGGTCACCATGAAGAGCTTGCTGATGTGTCTGGCTGTCTGCTGTCTCGCGGCGTGCGCCGGTAGTGCTCGCAACGCGTCGCTCATCGAAGCCTACGACTTCGGGCCACCGCCCCGACACCTGCCCGACGACGACGGGCGCTGGTCGAGTGTGGCCCTGGAGGTGAGCGTGCCGTCATGGTTCGATGCCCCGGGAATCGAGTATCGTCTGCTCTACGAGAACCCGCTCAAGCTGCGCAGCTACGCGGGCAGTCGTTGGGTGGGAGCGCCGGGATTGCTGCTGTCGCAGCGCCTGCGCCAACAGCTTGGTTTCGTGGGCGTCAGCGGACATGGCGCGGTGACCTGCCTGTTGCGCCTCGAACTGCAGGAGTTCTCGCAGGTGTTCGATACGCCCGAGCATAGCCGCGCCTTGCTGCAGGGCCGGGCCAGCCTGCTCGACAGGGGGCGCCGGGTAGTCATTGACCGGTGGGTCGACATCGAACAGGCGGCCAGGACGCCAGACGCGCGTGGCGGCGTCGTGGCGCTGGTTGCCGTCAGCGACGAACTCGGGCGGCAGCTCGCGGCCTGGTTGAAGGATCTGGAGAAACGTGGCACGCTAAATGGCTGCCGGGTAACGGCGGCGCACGACCAATGACAATTGACACTCTTTCGAGGGGGAGCTGAATGCAGAATATTTATCAACAGGGTCTCGACAAGAACACGGCCAACTACACGCCACTGACGCCACTGACCTTCATTGCCCGTAGCGCTTACATCTATCCGGATCGCACCGCGGTGATTCACGGGCAGCGCCGGTATACCTGGGGGGAAACCTTCCGGCGCGCCCGTCGCCTCGCTTCGGCGCTGGTGGACCACGGAGTTGGCGTCGGCGATACCGTGGCGGCGATGCTCAACAATACCCCCGAGATGGTCGAATGCCACTTTGGCGTGCCGGCTACCGGTGCCGTGCTGAATACACTCAACACGCGTCTGGATGCCGAAACGATTGCCTTCATGCTCGAACATGGCGAAGCCAGGGTGCTGATTACCGACCGCGAATATTCGCCCACCGTCAGGAAGGCGCTGGCCGCTACCCAGCGCCAGATTCTGGTCATCGACGTCGACGACTCCGAATACAGTGGCCCTGGCCAACGCCTGGGCACGCAGGAGTACGAGTCGTTCATCGCCGCTGGCAGCCCGGACTTTCCGTGGGGCGGTCCGAGCGACGAATGGGATGCCATCTCGCTCAATTACACCTCGGGAACCACCGGCAATCCGAAGGGCGTGGTTTATCACCATCGCGGCGCCTACCTCAACTCGATGAGCAACATCGTCAGTTGGGGCATGGCTCCGCATTCGGTATACCTGTGGACGCTGCCGATGTTCCACTGCAACGGCTGGTGCTTCGTGTGGACCATGGCCGCCAATGCGGGAACCAACGTCTGTCTACGCCGGGTCGATCCGAAACTGATTTTCGAGGCCATCCGCGAGCACCGTGTCACCCACTACTGCGGCGCGCCGATCGTGCACAGCCTGATGGCCAACGCTCCCGCCGAGTTGCGTGCGGGAATCTCGCAGAAGGTTGCCGGCCTGATCGCCGCCGCTCCTCCGCCGGCGGCGGTCATCGAACAGATGGCGAATATCGGCGTCGATCTCACGCATGTGTACGGACTGACCGAAACCTATGGACCGGCAGCCGTTTGTGCCAAGCACAGCCACTGGGCCGATCTGCCTCTCGCCGAGCAGGTCGTGCTGAACGGCAGGCAGGGCGTGCGTTACCACGCACAGGAAGCAATCACCGTGCTCGATTCGGCGAGCATGGAGCAGGTGCCCTGGGATAATGAGACGATGGGCGAGATCATGTTCCGCGGTAATCTGGTGATGAAAGGCTACCTCAAGAATTCGAAGGCGACCGAGGAGTCGTTTGCCGGTGGCTGGTACCACACCGGCGATCTTGCGGTCATGCATCCGGATGGCTACGTGAAGATCAAGGATCGCTCGAAGGACGTGATCATCTCCGGTGGTGAGAACATCTCGTCGATCGAAGTGGAGGACGTGCTCTACCGACATCCGGCCGTGATCGCGGCGGCCGTTGTGGCCACGCCCGATGCCACCTGGGGCGAGGTTCCCTGTGCATTCATCGAGTTGCGCGACGGGGCAACACCGAGCGAACAGGAAATCATCGACTTCTGCCGACAGCACATGGCGCGCTTCAAGATTCCCAAGCGGGTCATCTTCTGTACGCTGCCGAAGACCTCGACCGGCAAGATCCAGAAGTACGTGTTGCGCGAGCAGGCGAAGTCTTCGGCATCGATCGAGTGAGCCGCATCGGTCGGTTTGGTTCATTTTTGCCGGGTTCCGCGAGACCTTCGCCGCAGTCTGACCGGGTGAGGGTCTGCAGGACCCGTCGATGACAAGTCTTGAGGAGAAAACGATATGAATACCCGGATGCCCGGCGAGGATGAGCCCTACGTTGTTCGCACGGATCAGGGCGGCATGGTCACGCTGACCCTGAACCGCGCCAAGCAGTTCAATGCCCTGTCGCAGGCAATGATTGGCGCCTTGCAGGGGCACCTGGACGCCGTCAGCGCGGATGCGGCGGTTCGCGTCGTGGTCATCGCCGGTGCCGGCAAGGCGTTCTGCGCCGGACACGATCTCAAGGAGATGCGCGCCAACCATGACAAGGCTTTCATGCAGGACCTGTTCAGGTGCTGCGGCAAGATGATGATGACCCTGACGCAGATGCCGCAACCGGTCATCGCACGGGTGCATGGCATCGCCACGGCAGCCGGTTGCCAACTGGTGTCGATGTGTGACCTGGCGGTGGCGGTGGACTCCGCGCGTTTTGCCACCTCCGGCATCAACGTCGGACTGTTCTGCGCGACGCCAGGCGTCGGACTGTCACGCAATCTGGGGCGCAAACAGGCGCTGGAGATGTTGCTCACCGGCGATTTCATCGACGCGCAGACAGCCTTGCAGCAAGGGCTCGTCAATCGCGTCGTCGCCAGCGATGCGCTCGACGTCGAGGTCGGGAAGCTGGCCCGCTCGATCATTGCCAAGTCGTCGGTGGCCATTGGCATGGGCAAGCAGATGTTCTACAAGCAACTCGAAATGGGCTTGGAAGCGGCTTACCAGTACGCCTCCGAAGTGATGGCGTGCAACATGATGACCGCCGACGCCGGCGAGGGCATCGATGCCTTCATCGGCAAACGGGCGCCCGTGTGGACGGGTCGCTAGCGCCACCGTAGTTTGGGTGGGCCACCAGAGGTGGCCTGGTAGCCCGCCTCAGACCACCGCTACGCGATTGTGTCCTCCCGCCTTGGCGTTGTGCAGGGCGGCTGCCGCGCGCTTCAGCAGATCGTCGATCGAGCGGTCCTCCGTCATGGCCTGGCTCGCGCCAACGCTGGCCGCGAACTCGACCGTGCCGTTGTCGGTCGGGATCGAGATCCGGGCGATTGCCGTGCGCACACGCTCGGCAACCATGACGGCTTCCCTGGCCTCGGTGTTGGGTAGCAGAATGGAGAATTCACCACCTCCGAGCCTGCCGATCAAGTCCCTGGAGCGCAAACAGCCCGTCGCGGCCTGCGCGCAGGCGATCAATACCTGATCGCCGATGGCATGGCCATAGCCATCGTTGATCTGCTTGAAGAAGTCGACCGCCAGCAACAGGAGAGTCAGGGGAGTATTCTGGATCTTCGCTCGCCCCAGTTCGTCTTCCAGGATTTCGACGAAGTGCCGGCGGTTGCTGCTCCCGGTCAGCGGGTCGGTCGTCACCAGATGCTGCAATTCGGCATTCCGATTGGCCAGCGCCCGCAGCAGACGCAGGGAACGAAAGGCGACTATGGTGAGCGGCACGGTGACGCCTAGGGCCAGCAGAACGATCCACTGCGTCTGTTTCAGCCACGGCAATAGCGCTTCGTCGTAATCCTCGGAGACGGCGATCAGCAGCGGGAAATCGCCCACTGGAGAATAGCTGACGAATTCCTTCTTCTCGCCGGCGCGCGTTTCATCGAGTAACAGCAAGGTCCGCGGCGGTTGCCTCAGGCGCTCGCCAAAAAGCCGCCCATCGGCGATGGACTGGCCGGGCAGTGATGCATCCGCCGGCGCCCTGGCGAGCACCACACCGTCGTTTCGGAGCAGGGTGATCGTGCCGCCGGCTTGCTGACGCTGGCCTTCGTATCTCCCGATCAGTGTCGGCAGGTCGACCAGCGCGACGATCATCTGGATGCCATGTATCGGGTTGGGCAACGCAAGGGCAATCGGCAAGCCATGGCCGCCGCTACGCCGACTGCGCTCGGGGCGGCCAATGAACAGCGCCTTGCTGGCCAGGGCACCCTTGAAGTACTCGCTGTCGGCGACATTCGTCAGTGGTCGCGGGCTCTTGCCCAGAATGTCGACGACGCTGCCATCCATGGCCAGCAGCTGGATGTCGATCGAGTCGCCGGTTCTGGCGTGAAAGCCCTCCAGCAATTTTCGGAAGGCGGGATCACTGCGGGGATCGCGACCTGGGTTTGCCTGTAGCCAATGTGCAGCGGTAGCCAGCAGAACGTCGGTCAGGCGCAGTTGCTGGTGGGTCTGATCTTCTACGGCCCGTCCGGTGCGTTGTAGAAGTTCGCCGGTGGAGGCGATGCTGACCTGCCGTCCCGAAACCGCAGAGGCAATGACTACCGACCAGAGGGCCGCCAGCAAGATGAGTGTGAGGATCGTGACCGTCCGGGGCCTTACCCAGTCTTCAAGATCCCTGATGGTTACCCTCATGGTCCCGTGCGCCTCTTCCAATGGTCTGTGGGGACCATTCTAACAGGCGTTCCGCGCCGGCGACCGATCGCTAAAGGTCATCGCTAGAGACACCCCGGATAATGAAAGCCATGACCGTGTCGCTCTCCCCCGACCCCTCTCCCCCGACCCCTCTCCCACCAGTGGGCGAGGGGAGGTTCGTGAGTCGCTGGTGCGACTTTCACCTTAATCAGCATAGCGGGCCGGGCCTGGTGCTGCGTTCGCTGCCTGGTTGTGGTCAACGGTCAACGTGCGGTGCTTCCTCGGTTTGCACGTCAATAACGCCGGAGAAGAAATCAATTGCCGTATGGGCGACCCGTGCGGTGTCGTAATAGGCGTACGCGCCGGCGCCCAGCGCGCCGAACACCGGGATCCAGCGTGAAAGCCCCTTGCCGATGAGACGTTGCGAGATGTGCAGCCCGATCTTCAGTACTACTGACTGAAGATCGGGATGGGCGGCGCGCTGGACGACAAAGCGATTGCCGATCTGGCTGACAAGATCGCGGACCGCCTGCGGGTCGGTGTGCCGGAACAGGCAGTAGAGCATCTCTTCGCGGCCCAGAACCGCGGTCTTGCCATGGCAACCCGCGATGTCGGCGACCATTTGTGTCTGCAGTTGCCACAGTGCCCGCAGTTCGGGGAGGAGGGTCAGCCAGCCGAGCGGACCGGGTGGCAGAGTCAGGCTGCCGGCGGTGACCGCAGCCTGTCCGGCTGCCCGGCGCGCAATCGCCCGCGCGCGCACTGCGGGTTTCCGGTTCCAGTCTTCAGTGGTTGCCGGAGTCTGGCCGACATAGTCGAGAATTGCCTCGGCGATTCGTTGACTGGCCCTGAACCCGGTGCGGTGCTTGGCAAAGCGTTTGTCTGACATGATGGCCAGCGTATTGGTGGCGGTGAAGGAACGTAAAGGGGTCGAACTCGGGATATTATCAAGGGTGGATCCGTGTTTCATCGTGTCCGGCTTTGCGCCACACACTGGCGAGCCACGGCTGTTGAGCGCGTGGCAGGCCAGGGGGGCGGTAATAGTGTTCGAGTTCGTCGAAGCCCGCATCGGACATCCGCGAACGCCATGCCGCGAGGGTGTGGTAGGCACCGTAACGCCCGTTGTTCCAGCCCTCCTCATTGTTGCCGCGCGGGTTTGAACAGAACAGTACGCCGTTCATCTTCAGGGTATCGTGCAGCTGCCGCAGCACGCGTGGCAACTCCTGAACAGGCACATGAAACAGCGAGGCATTGGCGAAGACCCCGTCAAAATGTCCGGGCGGAAGATCGAGCTTGAGAAAGTCCTGATGCCAGACCTCACAGCCGGTATCGGCACACGCCATTTCCACGAAGCTCCGCGACCCGTCCAGTCCGATGGCGCAATGACCGAGACTGGCAAAGGCCTTCAGGTCACGGCCGGGGCCGCAGCCGAAGTCGAGGATCGCAAATGGCGGGTGGCCATGAATATGCCGCAACAGGGCGGCGATGTTCTGACTGACATCGTGGCTGCACGTACCTGCGCGGAACTCTTCGGCACGTTGGTCGTAGTGGGCCAGCGTGCGGGCGGAAATTTGTTCGAGTTCGTCGGAATGGAACCGCATCGGTAGTCGCCTGGCGGGTTGGTGTGCAGTGATGATTCTGGCAGGTCCTGCCGGCGATGGTAAAGCAACTTTTACCGTCGGCAACCACTTGCCATCGACCTGCCGCCTGGTGTCGACCAGGGCCACGGGAATCGTGGACAATCCCTTGGGAATGTGCGAATCTCGCCCGCTCAGCATATGCGGCGCGAGCTGTTAATGTGGAAGTCGCGCCAGCGACTCACGAACCTCCCCTCGACCGCTGGTGGGAGAGGGGTCGGGGGTGAGGGAAACGGTCATGGCTTTCATCATCCGGGGTGTCTTGCCTGGCCATGACCGTTAGCTACCTGCCCGAACCTTTGCCAGCCCTTGTCTTGCCGATGACCTCCAGAGCCCAGACAGCGAATCTTCTTCCGTATGGCCGATAACGCGCTGCTGGCGCGTCGGCGCCTTCGCCGCATGCGAAGGCTCGGTGAATCCGAAGTCCGGGTAGCCGCGCAGTTGCAGCGCATCATCCTGCGTATCGTTTGGGCTGGGATGACGGTGCTGCTGCTGATCGGCGTCGGAACGCTTGGTTTCTATCAGATTGCCGGCGAAAACGGGAACTGGTCCGACGCGCTGTACATGACCCTGATCAGCATTTCGACCGTGGGTTACGGCGAGATTGTCCCTCTCCATTCCCTTCAGGATCGCCTGTTTGCCGGATTCATCGCCATTGCCGGTCTCGGCGCGCTGACCTTTTTGTTTACCAGTCTGTCAGTGTTCTTCCTCGAGAAGGACCTTGATTATTCCCTTCGGAGGAGACGGATGGAAAAGCGCATCCAGAAGCTGCGGCAGCATTTCATCATTTGCGGTTTCGGGCGCGTCGGTCGCAGTGTCGGGCGGGAACTGCAGAACACGGGACGTCACTTCGTCGCCATCGATCCCGAGGAGGAGCGTTTCGAGGAGAATCTCGACAAGTTTCCGGCGCTGCTCTACCTGCAGGGCGATGCCTCGGACGACGACCTGATGGAAGCGGCCGATATCGAAGACGCCAGAGGACTGTTCGCCGTAACCGGCGACGACTCGCGGAATCTGATGATCATCATCACCGCCAGGCAACTCAATCCCGGCTTGCGGATCGTGGCGCGCGCGCAGGAGTTGCGGAATGTCGAAAAGATGCGCAAGGCCGGTGCAGACGCGGTGATTTCCCCGGATTTCACCGGCGGCATCCGCCTGGCGTCGGCGATGGTCAGGCCACATGTCGTCGGCTTTCTCGACGAGATGATCCGGTCGGACAAGAACGTGCGCGTTGAGGAGGTACCGGTACCCACCAATTTCCCACCGACCCGGGTGGGCGACCTGCGCCTGCGCAGTCCCGATTACATTCTGCTGGCCGTGCGCGAGCAGGATGGCGCATGGGTCTTCAATCCCAAGGTCGATGACATCATCCATGCCGGTAGCACGATCATCGCCTTGGCCAATCCGTCTGGGCGTGCCCAGCTCAAGGCACACCTGATCGAGAAGATGTCCTGACGGCAACCGACGTCAGGTGAAGCAGGATAATATTCCGGGGTATGCATCGCTTTTCCCTCCAGGAGGGTTTGCCGTGGCCACAGAAACCGAAATCAAGTTGTCGCTGCCAGCGTACGCCGCCAGTCAGGTGCCCAAACAGGCCCTGTTGGCCGGCGTCGAACCGCAGCGGCAATTGCTGATCAACACCTATTACGACACACCTGACTTGCGCCTCAGGCGCGAGCGAATTGTCGTTCGCTACCGTCAAAAGGGGAGCCAATGGCTGTTGACTGTCAAGACGGCCCCGCAACTCACGGCTGGTCTGGCCCAGCGTAGCGAATGGGAGGTTCCGGCTCGGCCGGGAGCGTTCGATTTTTCACATGTCGATAGCGGCAGTCTGCGCGACCTGCTGGAATCTCTTCGGGACGAATTGCAACCGCTGTTCACCACCCACTTCCGACGCCATATCTGGCTGCTGGAGCCGCGCCATGGCGTGCGCATCGAATTGGCTCTCGATCGTGGCTGGATCGACGCACGCGGTCAACGCCAGACCATCCGCGAGATCGAACTGGAACTGCTCTCTGGCGAGATTGGTGACCTGTTCGCGCTGGCCGGGCAGTTGCAGGCCAGCCTGCCGCTGCACCCGGAGGTCAGCAGCAAGTCGGAGCGGGCCTATCGCCTGTTGGCGGATGCGCCGCTGGCGGCGGTGAAGGCGCCACCCATCGCGACCGAGGCGGGCATGTCGTGCATCGGCGCATTTCGCATGATTGCGCTGTCGTGTCTGTACCACCTGCAAGGCAACGAAAAGAGTGTTGGCCGGAGCGACCTGCCGGAGTTCGTGCATCAGGCGCGGGTTGCAATCCGCCGACTACGGTCGGCAATTCGTCTGTGGGAGCCGCTGCTGCCGGAGCACTTCGTCGCACGCTTCGATCCGCTATGGCAGGGACTCGCCAGTCAACTTGGTGAGACACGTAACTGGGATGTTTTTCTTGCGGAAACCTTGCCGGTGCTGGACAAGGCATTTGCAGGCGGCGGCGAGGTCGAGCGGCTGTCTGCATACGCCCGTCGCCGCTCGGCGAGCAGCCGCAGGGCCACCGGGAAAGCGCTTGGCACGGCAGAGTACTCGCGGTTGCTGATCGACTTCTCCACCGCGCTCCTGGCCTTGCCGGAAGCCGATGGCGGGCCGCTCGGAACGTTCGTCCCGCGTTGCCTGAAGAAATCCGCGAAGCGGGTCAAGGAGCGCGCTGCGGACGCGTTGGGCGCCAGCGTTGCCGCCCGTCACCGCTTGCGCGTGGCCTTCAAGCAATTGCGCTACGCGCTTGAATTTTTTACCCCGATCCTTGAAGGACCCGTGCTGGCCAACTACCATCACTCGGCAAGTTGTCTGCAGGATCTGCTGGGCCGTCTGAACGACCTGGCGGTCGCCGAGCAGCTTGTTGCGGAGGCGTTGCCTGGCAGCAGGGGCAAACGGCTAGAAGGCTGGCTGGCGGCACAGACCGAATCCTTGCTGCCTGAATTCAGCAGGGCGTTGATTGACTTCCAGCAGCAGCGAGAGCCTTGGCAGGCGGCGTAAGATTGCAGGTGACGGCACCAGTCCCGGTTACGAGACTGGTGGCCCGCGGAGTGCGGTGTTGCTGAACGGGACGCCGCCGGCGGTCCAGGTCCGGTGGCGACACGGTCACAACTTGTAGATCCAACTGGCGATCACGAAGTAGTTGAGGACGCCCAGAATGTCGATGGCGGTGGTCACGAACGGGCCTGTGGCGACCGCCGGGTCTACCTTCAGGCGTTGAAAGATCATCGGCAGCAGTACCGCGAGTAACGCCGCGCCGGTCATGTTGCCGAGGATCGTCAGCCCGACAACCTGGCCGAGCTGCAGGCTGTGGTGTACCAGGTAACCGTAAATGGCCAGGATCACGCCGTAGAAACCGCCAAGAACCAGGCCGACGCGCAATTCCTTGAGCACCAGCGGCACCGTGTCCCTGACGTCGATCGCACCCGTGGCGAGACCGCGCACGGCCACGGTTGCGGACTGCACGCCGACGTTGCCGGCCATGCCCATGACCACCGGCAGGAAGGCACTCAGTACCAGAACCTCGCCGAGAATCGCCTCGTATTGCCCGATCACCGCCGTCGCCGCCAGACCGCCGATGAACGCCGCCAGCAGCCAGGGCAGACGGATCCCGGCGATCTTGAATGCCGAGTGGGTGAGCGTCTCCGATTCGCTGGTGCCCGCCATCTTCAGCATGTCGCGGGTTGTTTCCTCCTCGATGACATCGATGACGTCATCGACCGTGACCATGCCGACCAGCACATTGTCTTCGTCCACCACCGGGATTGCGAGCAGGCGATACTTGTCGACCAACATGGCAACGGTGGTCTGGTCGGCGTCGGTAGTGACCTTCATCACGCGCCGGTTCATGACCTTGTGCAGCGGTGTCCCGGAACGGGTCAGCAGCAACTGTCGCAAGGAGACGACACCCACCAGGCGCCCGCCCTCGTCGGTCAGGTACAGGTAGAAGACCATCTCGACATCTTCGCGGTTACGAATGTTCTCGATCGCTTCCTCGATGGTCAGGGTGTGCGGAAGCGAGAAAAAATCGGTGGTCATGATCCCGCCGGCACTGTTCGGGTCGTACTGCAGCAGACTCTCGACCTCATCCTTGCTCTCGCGGTCGAGCAAGGCCATCAGTTCGGCCCGCTGATCCTCGGGAAGATCGCCGATGAGGTCGGCGAGGTCATCCGGAGGAAGGTGTTCCAGTACGCCCGCCAGCTTCTCGATCGGCGATTCGGTCATCACCTGTGTACGCAGATCGGGTGACAACTGGTTGAAAACATCCGACGCCATCGCGCTGTCGGCAATGGAGTAGAACACATCCACAACGTGCGCCGGGGGCAAGTCATCGAGAATTGCCGCCATGTCCGCCGGGTGGATGCGCGAGATCATTTTCTGCAGTGAGCCCTTGGCGTCGCGCAGATACAGCCGGTCAATCGTTTCAACGAGCCGCTTTTTTCTCGTGTCGTAGGCGGCGGATGCAGGTGGCTTGGCTTCCACATTGATTTGCATGACGATCCTTCCCTCAAAAGGCACTTTGCGCGATACTCCAACCGAATAGTCTACCTTGCTCGGCTGCGTCGGTCCATCGTTTCAACACAAAGTGCCCAGTTCCCGCTTTGGCCGCGATTTGGCCGCTCTACACGTTTCCCGTCGAGGCTCCTCGCGGTCGCATGGCCAAACCCTTTTGGGCGCTTTTGCAGAGAATTGCCAGCAGCTGCCCGGTACAACAGGTTTGAAGTCATCAGCATAGGAGCGTCGGGAACCCCGGCAGCGGGCGATTGTTGACGACCTTGTCACTTCGTTGAATACTTTTCCCGGATGAAGGCAGCAAGGCTGACCCGCAAGGCTTCAAGCCATCGCCGGAGTGGCTCCGGTGATGGCCAGGAGGCCAGCCGACAGCAGGAGATTGTTCAGCCGGCCAGCACGAACTCGCCGCGCTATTCGCCGAGATCGCCGAGCTTGATCGGTTTCGAGCGCGGCCCGAGGTGACGCGGCAGCAGCAGCGACAGCAGGCCGGCCACCAGCACGAACGCCGACGAGGCCCACAGGCAGGCGATCAGGCCGTTGCTCGGGCCGCTCTGCAGTCCCCACTGGTAGAGCGCGCCAGACAGGACCGTGCCGGCGAGGCGGCCGGCGGCGTTGGCCATGTAGTAGAACCCGACGTTCATCGCCACCTTGTCGCTGTCGGTATAGGCCAGGATCAGGTACGAGTGCACTGCCGAGTTCAGGGCGAACACCGCTCCAAAGACGATCAAGCCGCTGACGACCACCGTACTCGGCGCCACACCGGCGCTAAGCGCCAGGGCAATGCCCGCCGGCAATACAGCAAGGACGAAGGCGAGGATCGTCGCCGTCCGCCCGTCCGGCTCGTGTTGTCCCTCGACGCGACTGCGCAGCACGCCGGGCGTTGCCGCCTGGACGATCCCGTATCCGATCACCCAGACCGCCAGAAAACCGCCGGACTGCCAGAAGGTCCACCCGAGGACGCTCGACAGGAACACCGGCAAACCGACGACGAACCAGACGTCACGCGCGCCGAAGAGAAAGATGCGCGCCGCGGCAAGCTTGTTGACCGCGCCGTTACGCGAGAACATCTGCCCGAACTTTGCCTTGCGGTTAGCCTCGCCGAGACCGCCGCGCATCAGCAGGGCTGCGAGGACCAGGGTGACACCGACCAGCGCGACGAGCCACTTGAGCGCGGTCTGAAAATCGAGCAGGGTCAGCAGCAGGCCACCCAGGAAGAAGCCGACGCCCTTCAGCGCGTTCTTCGATCCGGTGAGGATCGACACCCAGCGGTACAGCGTCGCCGACGAATCCTCGGGGACGATCAGCTTGACCGCGCTCTTCGAACTCATCTTGGTCATGTCCTTGGCAATCCCGCTCAGCGCCTGCGAAACCATCACCCAGGCCACAACCAGCCACCCCTGCGGCGCGAAGGCGAGCATCGACAGCGCCACGAGTTGCGTACCGAGGCCGATGAACAGCGTGGTCTTGAGACCGAAACGGGCACCGACATAGCCACCGAAGAGGTTGGTCAGAATCCCGAAGACTTCGTAAAAGATGAACAGCGAAGCGACGGCAAAAGGCGTGTAGCCGAGATTGTAGAAATAGAACAGCACCAGCATGCGCGTGGCGCCGTCGGTCACCGTGTCTGACCAGTAGGCGGCGGTGACCAGGATGTAGTTGCGCAGGCCCGCGCGCGCGGCGTCGCTCCTGGCCGGGGATGGGTTGCTCATGCTGCTCCTCCTGAGATGTTCCGGTGCACCGGGGTCGGCGCGGCGGCGGCGCCGGCCCCGATGGCAATGTCGGGAAGCGCGCGGCTACAGCGACGCGGCAAGCTTCCGCGCCAGTTCGACATAGCGATTGGCGTAGCCCCACTCGTTGTCGTACCAGGCGTAGATCTTGACCAGCGTGCCGTTGATCACCAGCGTGTGCGCCGCGTCGACGATCGACGAACGCGGGTCGCCGCAGTAATCCATCGATACCAGCGGCCGTTCCTCGAAACCCAGGATTCCCTTGAGTGCGCCATCAGCCGCCGCCTTGAGCAGGCCGTTGACCTCGTCGACGCTGGTCGGACGCTGCATCTCGAAGACACAGTCGGTAATCGAGGCGTTGAGCAGCGGCACGCGCACCGCGTGGCCGTCGAGCTTGCCCTTCAGTTCCGGGAAGATCAGCGCGATCGCCGTCGCCGAACCGGTGGTTGTCGGTACCAGTGACAGGCTCGACGCGCGCGCGCGGCGCAGATCCTTGTGCATCTGATCATGCACGCTCTGGGTGTTGGTCGAACTGTGGATGGTGGTGATCATGCCGTGCGAGATGCCGATCGCCTCATGCACGACCTTGACCACCGGCGCCAGGCAGTTGGTGGTGCACGACGCGGCGGTGACGATGTGGTCGCGCGCCGGGTCGTAGAGCTGGTCGTTCACCCCCATGACGATGTTCAGCGTATCCCCGCCCTTGACCGGCGCGGCAACGATCACCTTCCTGACCCCCGCCGCCAGGTACGGCGACAACTCGTCGACCGTGCGCCACTTGCCGCTGGCTTCGAGGACGATGTCCACCCCGGCGTCGCGCCACGGCCCGCCGGCTACGTCCCTGGCAGTGCTGTAGCCGATCGACCTGCCGTCCACCTGCATGCGCCCGTTGCTGACCCCGATGGCATGTGGCCAGCGGCCGTGCACCGAGTCGAATTCGAGCAGGTGTGCCGCGGACGCTACCGGCCCATTCGGCTCGTTGATATGCACGAACTCCAGCTCCGGGCAGTCCCACGCTGCGCGCAGCGCCAGTCTGCCGATGCGACCGAAACCGTTGATGCCAACCTTGACCGTCATTTTCTGTTCCTCCTGGTGAATGCTGCCCGGCTGGACACCCCGCGAGCCGAAGCATTGAACGCCGCAAGCAACGTTGCTTTGCGAAACGTTTTTATATTGCTAGAATCTTGGAATTCTGTAAACCCCCCTTGTGGGATTGCCTGCGTCAGGCAGCGACCAGGGGGCCTTGACACATTGAATCATCGGAACGGGGGTCTGCCATGAGCGTGGTTACCAGAAAACTGTCCTTCCTCGACAGGTATCTGACGGTCTGGATTTTCGCCGCGATGGCTCTGGGTGTCGGCCTGGGTTTCTACGTTCCGGGTATCGAGGCTCTGATCAATGCCTTCCAGGTCGGCACGACCAACCTGCCGATCGCACTGGGACTGATCCTGATGATGTACCCGCCCTTTGCCAAGGTCCGCTACGAGGAGCTGCCCGACGTTTTCGTCGACAAGAAAGTCCTTGGTCTGTCGCTGCTGCAGAACTGGCTCGTCGGGCCGATCCTGATGTTCGCGCTGGCGATCATCTTCCTGCCCGACAAGCCCGAGTACATGGTCGGCCTGATCATGATCGGCCTGGCCCGCTGCATCGCCATGGTGATCGTCTGGAACGAGATCGCCAAGGGTTCGACCGAGTACGCCGCCGGACTGGTGGCCTTCAACTCGATTTTCCAGGTGCTGTTCTACAGCGTCTATGCCTGGCTTTTCGTGACGGTCCTGCCGCCGCTGTTCGGGCTCTCGGGTTCGGTGGTCGATGTCTCGATCGGGCAGATTGCCGAAAGCGTCTTCATCTACCTGGGCATTCCCTGCGTCGCCGGCGTACTGACACGGGTGATCCTGCTGCGTTTTGTCTCGAAGGAGTGGTATCACCAGCGGTTCGTACCGAAGATCAGCCCGATCACCCTCGTCGCCCTGCTGTTCACCATCGTCGTCATGTTCAGCCTCAAGGGCAAGCTGATCGTGAGCATCCCGATGGACGTGCTGCGCATCGCCATCCCGCTGCTGATCTACTTTGTGCTGATGTTCCTGATTTCGTTCTACATGAGCAAAAAGGTGGGGGCCGGCTACGGAAAATGCGCCACCCTGTCGTTCACCGCGGCAAGCAACAACTTCGAGTTGGCGATTGCCGTCGCCGTCGCCGTCTATGGCATCAATTCCGGCGCCGCCTTCGCTGCCGTCATCGGTCCGCTGGTCGAGGTACCGGTGATGATCGGCCTGGTGAGTGTCTCGCTGTGGTTCCAGAAGCGCTACTTCGCCTCTGAAAGCGCGCGAGTGTGAGCACGCCCTGCCTGCTGGCTGCCTGGTCGATGTGCGAAGCGCAGTTGCGTGGCTATCTTCGTCATCGGATCGGCCGGATCGACGATGCAGACGACGTACTGCAGGAGGTCTTCATCAAGGCCTTGCGGCAGGGAAGCAACTTCTGCGCGATCGATAACCGGCGGGCATGGCTGTTCCAGGTGGCGCGCAATGCTCTAGCAGCCTGTCGGACTATAGGCCTGCCGCTGCCGGATATGCTATAATCATAGCTATTCAAGCGACCGAGGTCTGGCATGTCCAAGTTCATCGTCACCGACCGCAAGACCGACTACCTGCTGCCGC
>Ga0208938_1000516_pt1 | contig 28765 bp, 21 predicted proteins | sample AD_UKC125_MetaG_FD_184434 | JGI IMG/M metagenome (GOLD analysis project Ga0208938, IMG submission 184434) | Active sludge microbial communities of municipal wastewater-treating anaerobic digesters from USA - AD_UKC125_MetaG (SPAdes) (version 2) | ecosystem: Engineered > Bioreactor > Anaerobic >...
AGGTATGGTTAGTTTAACAAAGTTTGATTTTCTCTATTTGACCACCAAGCTATAATAGACAATAACATAGAAAGGAAGCAAAAATAAGTGAAAAAACGTAACAAAGTTATTCTTCCTCTCATTTTAGTAACAGGAGGAATCCTGGCTATTTTTTTCTTTTCTCCTCGTTTTTCCTCTTCAGGACAACAAACTACCGGCACAGTCAATATGCCTACCGCCAAAGCAATCAGAGGCACCATTCAGCAAACCGTATCGGAGCTGGGGACTCTTGAGCCCCAGAACCGGGTGGAATTAAAATCAGAAGTAAGCGGAAAAGTAATAAAAGTTCTTGCTCGAGCAGGAGAAAAAGTACAAAAAGGTCAACCTCTGGTCCAGCTGGATACCGCCAATCTAGAAATTTCTCTCCGAAAAGCGAAAGCACAACTAAAGAGTGCTCAAGCAGATCTTAAAAAACTCTTAGCTCAACCTAAAGAGGTGGAACTAAGACAGGCTGAGGCTCAGCTAAAAGAAGCTCAAATTGCCTATCAGTCAGCGCAAAAAACCCTGGCTAAGAATCAGGAACTATTTAAAAGCGGTGGTATTTCTCAAGAAACCTTAGAGCAAAGCAAAGATCAGGTAACATTAAAAGAAGCACTTTATCTCTCCGCTCAAGCCCATTTTGAAGAAGTCAAAAGCGGAGCCGCTCCAGAAGATATAGAAAAGCTGCAAGCCCAGATCGAACAAATAGAAGCTGATATAGAATCTATTGAAAATAATTTAGAAAAATGCATTTTTACATCTCCTGTGGACGGTACTCTTCTTGCTCTTGACCCAGAAGAGGGAGATTCAGTCTTTACTGAAGGAAGAGTAGCTGTAATAGGAAGTCTTTCTACCATGAAAGTAAAAATACTAATAAATGAAATTGATGTTCCAGAAGTGAAAGAAGGCCAGAAAGCTGTAGTTACTCTCGATGCTTTCCCCAACCAGCAATTTGAGGGAAAAGTAACCAGTGTTGCTCCAGAAGGAAAGATAGTAGATAATATAGTGGTTTTTGAAACTACTATAGAATTACCCAACCCCGATAACATTCTCCTATCCGGGATGACCGCTGAGGCAGAAATTATCATCGAAAGCAAGGATAATGCCATTATCATCCCTCTTGAAGCTCTGGAAGAGAGAGGAGGAAAAGCCCGGGTATTAGTAAAAGGTCCTGATGGACAACCTGCACAAAAAGAAGTAAAAACAGGCTTAAGAAACGATACCCAGGTGGAAATTGAAGAGGGTCTGGAGGAAGGTGAAGAAGTTTTTCTAATTCTTTCTTCCACTTCTTCTCAACCCAATTTTGGTCCTCCTATGGGCATGCCCGGGGGAAGGTAGAATTAGAGGTGAAAACAATGAATCAACCAGTAATAAAAGTAGAAGACCTCTGGAAAATTTACCAGTTAGGAGAAGTGCAAGTCGAGGCTCTCCGGGGAGTATCTTTTGAGATAGAGGAAGGAGAATTCGTCGCCGTCATGGGACCTTCCGGTTCAGGAAAATCTACCCTGATGAATATTTTAGGGTGTTTAGACCGCCCCACCAGAGGCCGTTATTTTCTCGATGGACAAGAGGTATCACAGCTCAATGAAAATCAGCTGGCCCAGATTAGAAACAAAAAAATAGGCTTCATTTTTCAGAGCTTCAACCTTCTTCCTCGATTGACTGCCCTTCAAAATGTTGAACTCCCTTTAATTTATGCGGGAGTTCCTCCTCAAAAAAGAAAAGAACAAGCTATAAAATCTCTGGAGGCGGTGGGCTTAGGAGATAGGACTCATCACTACCCTAACCAGCTCTCAGGAGGCCAGCAGCAACGAGTAGCCATCGCCCGGGCTTTAGTAAATAACCCTTCCATTATTCTCGCCGACGAGCCTACAGGAAACCTGGACACTCGCTCAAGTGAAGAGATAATGCACATTCTCCAGGAACTCAATAGAGAAGGCAAAACCATAATTTTAGTTACTCATGAACGGGATATCGCCTCTCACGCCCGCCGGATTCTCCATTTTAGAGACGGGCAATTAGTAGATAACGAAACCGTAGAGCAACCTGTGGAGGCATTAGAGATTCTAAAGGAATTGGAGGAGGAAGAAGTAGTTGAATCTGTCTGAAACTTTGCATAGCGCCATTGCCAGTATCCTATCCAATAAACTTCGTTCTTTCCTCACTATGTTAGGAATTATCATTGGAGTAGCCGCTGTAATAGCTATGACCAGCTTGGGAGAAGGAACAACCGAAGAAATAGTAGGTCAGATTGGAAGTTTAGGTTCCAACCAAATTACCATCATTCCCGGGAGAAGCCGAGGTATGCCAGGAATGCCAGTGGCTTCTCGAGGAGGAAATATGCTTGAATGGAAACATTATCTGCAGCTTCAGAATTTCGGTTTTCCTGGAATTAAAAATATAATAGTGGAAAATACCACCTCTTTCGCTGTAACCCACGGTAGAGAAAGTGTGAGAACCAGAGTAGTAGGCACTACTCCTCAATATCCCGAAGTTCGCAATTTTAAAGTAGATACAGGACGTTTTTTTGACCAGAAGGAATTAGACAATGCAGAAAGAGTAACAGTATTAGGGAGAACAGTAGCTCAAGACCTGTTTTCCTCTCCAGAAGAAGCTCTGGGGAAAAAAATCCGGGTAGGAAGAATAACAGCTACAGTTATCGGGGTGATGGAGGCAAAAAGCAGTGGTATCCAGGACTTAGGAGAACAGGTTTTCATTCCCATAACCACTATGCAAAAAAGGTTAACCGGCAGTAAATATATCCAGAGCATGACCGTCCAGACAGAAACAGAAGAAGATCTGGATTTCGTAGTCCAGTTCTTAGAAACTTTTTTTATCAATCGGCTGAAGGACCCGGAAAAATTCTCTATTATCAATCAGCAAGATATCTTAGATACCATAAATCAGGTTACTGGAACCATGACTTTATTTTTAACCGCCATAACGGGAATCTCCCTTCTCGTGGGAGGTATCGGAATTATGAATATCATGCTGGTGTCGGTTACTGAGCGCACCCGGGAGATTGGGTTGCGAAAAGCCATAGGAGCCCGGCCTTTTGATATTCTCATCCAATTTGTAATTGAATCTTCCCTCTTAAGCGCCTTAGGAGGAATAATAGGAATAATCCTGGGAATTGCGGGTTCCCGGGTGATTTCTAAGTTCACTTCTTACCCCGCTATCATATCTGTGGAAGCGATAATTATCGCCTTTTCTATTTCGGTGGGAATAGGTCTTTTCTTTGGAATTTACCCTGCCCGGCGGGCAAGTCAGTTAGATCCTATTGCCGCCCTTCGCTACGAATGATTTACCATACTGAAGGGGAGCTGATGGAATTATGAAAAAATCTAAAACTTCTCTTTTTCCCCGGGGAGTAAATCTGGCGGTTTTCCTCTGGCTCTTTAGCTGTTTTTCTGGAGGACTAACCCATGCCGGGGAGATAGAAACCATAAACCTCTCTTATGTGGTAGAAAAGGTTTTAGCTAATTCTCCGGAGGTATTAAATGCCCGAGATGCAGTAGAGACTGCTAAGCTAAACCTGTCTTCTTCTGCTTCTCAGAGTTTGTCCCCGGAGATCACCCTATCGGGTAACTGGCCTATAGTAAATGGTGAAGACACAAGCAATATGACCTGGGGGATAAATATTAAAGATGCCGTTTATCTTTTTGATAAATCCCCTACCGAAAAAACCGCCCAGATTCTTTTACAGGAAGCCGAAAGTCAACTTCTCCTTAAAGAAGAAGGAGCTAAGGTTCAAGCTGTTACTTATTATTTAGACATTCTAAACGGAGAAAAAGACTATAGCATAGCTCAAAAAACCCTGGAATTGTATCAAATTCTCTTTGAAGACCAGAAAAGGAAATGGGAAGAAGGAAATGCCTCTTCTATCGATTTACTGAAAGCCCAGGAAAATCTGGAAAACTCAAAATTTTTACTACAAGAAAAAGAGCGAGAACTCAAATTAGCTCGTGAAAATTTAAATCAACTAATGGGTGTCCCCCTCGATACTTTCTTTTCCTTAACCCCTCTTTCCTCTCCTGCTTCCTTCGGGAAATTGGATTACTCATCATTATCCCTCCTACTTCAGGAAAGGAGCTCGGAAAAAGAAGCTCTACAGAGAGAAAAAGAGAGGAAAGAAATACAGAAGAAAGAAACCAAAAAAACTACCCAACCTCAAATATCTCTGGCAGGAGAATACAAAGGGGAAGACTTTCTAACCCGGCTTTCCCTTGACCGAGAGGGAATTTTCTCTTACCAGATCCAGGGAGGAAGCTCTCCCTACCTGAGTAGCGGTAGTTATTTTTCCTCTTCCGAAAGCTGGGGAGTGGGTCTGGAAATTAGCTGGAAAATCTGGGACGGTAAAGTTACCAGCAATCAACTGAAAGCAGCAGAAATAGAAATCGACCAGATAGAAAGGGAAGTGGAGGCACTTCCTCAAACTCTTAGCCTCAGGGTAGAGAAAGCTGTAAACCAGCTTCTTCAAGCCCAGAGCAATAGAGAACTAACCTCGTTGGTTCAGAAAAGTGCTAAGGACACCTACAGGGTTATGGAAGAACAGTTAAAGATAGGGTTCATCACCGACCGTGAACTTCTGCAAAGCGAGCTTCAATACCAGCAAGCAGAAGCTAACTACCAGAAAGCAGAAAATAATTTCTGGCAAGCTATTTTAAATCTCTTGAAAACCCTGGAAGAACCAATCCAGATAGAGGGAAACCAGATAGTAATCCCTTCTTTTCTATCTTAATTAAAAATAACTGGTTTAATCACATCATTTAGGGGGTGGGAATTTGAAAGTAAGAGAAAAGATTTTCAGTGTGGCGCTGGCAATTTACTTAATAGGTTTTTTATTTGTCCCGGGGGGAGAAACACAAGAGATCATTACTCTTTCTCTACAGGAAGCAGTAAAGTCAGGATTAGAAAAGAGCAACGAAGCCCGGTTAGCCAAGGAGAAATTGGAGGAAGCACGAATCACTTTCGAAGAAGGCAAAGCTACCCTTCTCCTTTCTCCTTCTATTATCCAGGAGCTATCTCTTCAAAATACCTGGAAGGTGGCCCAGAGAAATTATGAAATGACCCTTACCCAACACGCCCTATCCGTGGAGCGAGGATATTACAACGTTCTCAAAGCTCAGCAAAGTTTAGATTTAGCTCAAAATAATCTAAAAAGAGCAGAAAATCAATACCAGAATATCCAGACCAAGTATTCTCTGGGAATGGTAGCAGAAATTGATTTACTATCAGCTGAGCTGGAGCTAAATCGAGCTGAAAATGAAATCCAGAAGTCCCGAAGAGCCCTTACCTTAGCTCAGTTTCAGTTTAATCAGTTAATAGGAAACCGAGAAAATCAAAATTATCAGCTTTCCGACAAATTGGATTTTCAACCCTTAGAGGTTAATCTGGAAGAAAGCCTGAAGTATGCCCTCACTCATCGGTTAGAAATAGAACAAGCCCAGGATACCGTCAAGTTAAAAGAAAAAGAAGTAGAAGTAAATAGTAACCCCTACACTCCGCCTCTTACTCTCCAAAAATCAAAAGTCCAGCTTTCTCAAGCACAAATAAATCTGGAAAACACCCAGAATTCAGTAATTTTAGAAGTACGTCAAAACTACTCCACCCTGAAAGACGCAGAAGAGTTAGTCCCCTTACAGGCTCAAAACTCTAAAATTGCCCAGGAAAAACTGCACATCGCCCAGGCTCAATTTGATGCCGGCTTAATAACTACCGTAGACCTTTTAGACAGGCAATACACCACCTATGAAGCCGAAACTGCTTATCTCCAGACCGTATTCGATTATCGGGTGGCCCAGGCTACCTTTTTTACCTCTTTAGGAATGAGCCTGGAAGAAAGACCCAAAACCTGGCAAGAGAAGAACACAGAACAACCTGAGGCACAAAATCAAGAAGATTAAAGCATAAAAAATTTACTGAGGGGGAAACCATCCCCCTCAGTAAATGGTAACCTTTCTTTTCAGGTTAAATAAACTCTAAAAATGAAACCACATAGAGCTGGTAATCCGAGGTTACCATACCGTGCAAAAAGATGAGCAACTTAGAGATTGCCAACCAACGCATGTGTGTGCGACTCTTGCGATAATATACAAAGAAATTTTCCACGTCAATTTCATTCAGGAAACCCCCTCTTTTTCTCCCCACCTCAGAAACTTTACTCTACCATTCTTTATACCTCTTCTAAAGAGAAAAGCTCATTTATCACCTCCTCTTGGATGCTACAGATGGCAAAATAAACAAACTCAGAAGAATGGTATTGGCAATATCTGCCGCTTTTCGAGGATTGCTATCTTTTGCTATTATCTTCAAAAAGTTAGTATTTTTAACTATCTCTCTATTTAGTGCTTTCTGAAGGGAAAAAGAGCTATGTTTTTGAGAATCCAGCCGAAGCATCTCAATAATCTGACCCAAAAAATAAGGGTCTTCTATCTGAAGACGACAAACTTCTTTCTTTTCTGCTTGTTCGGGAAAGCACAACTCCATGAGCACTCCTCATTATAAACCAGGAGAACAAAAAAAGAGAAAGAAGATGCTGATATATATGGACACATCAAAAGTTAGAGGTTATACTATAATTGTCTTAAAACCGCAAGCTGAGAGGACAGTTTCAATGCGGAATAGAAATGTCTCAGCCTGAGCCCGAGAATTTCATTCAGCTCAGTAACGAGGGTTAAACATTATCACTCACATCATTTATCCTTCTTTTCCTTTTACTCTTCTTCCTTATCTGGAAACCTACCACGCTTTCTTAGACCGCTCTTTTTTCTGGAGCAAGGGCAGATGGTGGATAGCACTGGGAGAGAGCAAGGTGGAGATAGCTCAAGTAGCAGAAAAGAGAGATGGAAGAAATCCCCTTCTTGAGATAACTATAGAGAGCGAAGAAGCCGTAGAGAAAATCTCTTCCATACTGGGTGTTAACGAAGACCCTCTTCCTTTTTACCAGTTAGGGGAAAAAGATTCGGTTATGAGTGAAATCATAGAAGAATTTTATGGAGCACGGATTCCTCGCTCTCGAAGCTTATTTGAGGCAGCAGTAACTACCATTCTAGAACAGCAAATTTCTATGAAAGTGGCCTCGGTTTTACGGAAGCGGTTCGTGGAGGAGTGGGGTCGAGGTCCTCTTTACAGGGAAGGAGAAGCGATTTTCGCTTTTCCTGCCTCCCGGGATATAGCTAAAACATCTCCTGAGGAACTAAGAAAGATAGGAATGTCCAGTGCTAAGGCCCGAGCGATTCACCGATTGGCTGAGATGATAGAAGAAAAGGAAATAGACCCGGTATTTTTGAAGACATTACCTTCCTCGCAGGTAGTTGATTTTCTAACTCGTCTTCCGGGAATAGGAGCATGGAGCGCTCAGTTTATAGTTGCTCGATGGATGCCAACTAATGACTGTTTTGCCCCCGGCGACCTGGGTCTGAGAAAAGCAATAGGTTTTTTCTACCAGGGAAGTGATCAGCCGGTCTCTACTGCAGATGCCCAGGAAATACTGAGGCGTTTTTCTCCCTATGAGCGCTGGGCAGGCTGGTATCTTCTCATGGCCATAGAAAAAGAGAAAAGCTCCCTTTCCCAAGGTAGCTACACCCCGGTTACAGGAGAAAGAGATGGTGAGTGATTGGTTTCCTCACCTGAAATCTAAGGCAGAAAACTGGGGGTGGCGAGCATTTACTAAATTTCTCCCCCTGTATTTTACTGAGAAACACTTTGAAAACCTCTATCGGCATAAACAAGACCCCTGGAATTATGAGCACTCTGGCTTTGAGAGAGAAAAATACCTCAAAACTCTCCAGGCGATACCGGGAGAAGTGGAAACCATTTGGGAAATAGGATGCAGTGAGGGAGTCTTTACCCAGCTGCTTCTCGAAGAAGGAAAAAGAGTCCGGGGAGTGGATATTTCCTCTACTGCTCTTTCTCGAGCAAAAGAAAGGCTAAAAAGTTTTGGTGATAAAGTATGCCTTCAAAAGCTCGATATTGCAAGAGAAGATATAGTGGGAACTTTTGACCTCATTCTTGCTTCAGAAATCTTATATTACTTAGGAGGAAAAGATGTTCTTCAATCTCTGGAGGAGAAGTTTTTCCGTCACTTGCGACCCTATGGTTATCTTCTTCTCTGCCATTTTTATCCCTCGGGGAAAATTATCCACGATTTTTATGAAGAGAATCACCAATTCTGCAAGGTGTTTGAAGAAATCACTTACCATCCCCATCGAGACTACATTATCACTCTCCTGAAGAAAAACGGATGACAATGCCATCATTTTCCTAAAATTACCATGCTCCAGGGGAAGCGATCAAGTGCTAACTGAGGAGCAGAAGATTCAACGCTTAAAAAAAGAGCATCGGGAAGAGGAAGGTGCTCAAAATCAAAGGTAAGGGTAACCATCCCGCTACCTCTCAAAACCACCGGGGAATGAGAAAAATAATCCCCCTGAAGACGTACTACTTTCTTTCTATCAAAAAGCATATAGCTTTCCTGGAAAACCACTTCACCCTCGCTGTATCCGATGAGATAAAAGCGATAGCTTGCCTGAGGTGGGATACCCGAATCATGATGAAGCCTCAAAGAGAGTTTGCTTCCTTCAAGCATTACATCTAACCCCCGGATGTCTCCCCCATTGATGATTCTGGGAAGAGTAAATTCTCCTTTTTCATCAGGGATAAAAATACTTTCGCCTTCTCTCAGATAATAGCTATTATCGATAGCATAGACCTCATTGGTTTTTACGAATGCCACTAAGAATTCCCGAACTGCTTGCTGGCTCCGATATTGGTCAAGAGCCTTCTTTTTGTTGGCAATTTCTGTTTCATCTAATTCAAAACCAACCCACTGGTGAGTGGACATAAGCTGAGAAGGAGGGGTGAAGCGAAGATGGGGTGCATATCCCCACAGAGGTGGCCACTTTATCCGACCAAAATGAACCAGATAAAGATAAACTTTAGCGTCATCTATCCAGTCGGAACCTTTTTGACGCAGCCGCTCTAAGGCTTCTTTTACAAAATTATAAGTTGCCCGGTGGTCAGAATGAAGGTCAGAAGGGTGGGATAGGTAAATAATCTGGGGGTGGAAAATCTCCAGGATGCTCTGGATATCCTGAATTACTTGCTCTCCATAATAAGGGGCAGAAATAGTGTATCCGGATAGATAAGGCGATTCACTGGTTTGGGTATAAGGAGAACGATAGGCTTGATCATCGCTTCGGTACATCCACCACATTTTTTCCATCCCCCGGTCTGGATAACCTAAAAAAATGACATTTTCCTTTTCCAGGCCCAAAATGGCTGTTGCCTCCAGAGCCTCTTTTTGCCGGAGATACCCCAATTCCACTCCTTTGGGCAAATCTTCTGAGGAACCAGTCATTTCGTAATCATTTCCGAAACTATCACCAGAAGTGACAAAAACTACTTTGACTATTTTCCCCTCACTCAGGGCTTTCTGGATAGCTCCCCCGCAACCCAGGGTTTCATCGTCAGGATGAGGAGCAAAGATGAGAACCCGCTCTGAATCATCAATTAATGGTTCAATAAGCCTGGTGTAAACTTTGGAATAAACGTGAAAAAAAGGAGCAAATATCGAGTTAAAAGGAAGAATTTTAATTAAAAAGAAGCAGCCTATCAAGACTCCGACTACAGAGAGGGCAATTTTTGCCCATCGCCCTCTCTGGCTCTTTACTCTTCTCCTCATAAATTACCAATGTCAGTATTTAACATGGAAAAATTATAACACTTTAAAAAGTAAAATATGGCAAATTATTTATTAATATTCAGCTTAAAAAATGAGAGAGCCAATTATAGTGCGCTCCGAGAGGTAGAGATAGAAGAAAAAGAAAGGAGCTACTCTTCAATCTTATAAATAGCCCCTTTACACTGCTGGCTCTTTGAGAGCGTATCCTTCCTTCCAGATTTGGCAACAAAATTTATTTAATAAGGGTAAACTTTGCTTGAATTTACAGAAAGGATGCAAACCAAAAAGCCGCAATCAGGAGTTAACGCAGATAGGCTAAAAGCGTTGTTAAAAAACACAAAAAGTTCGGGAATTTTGGCTTTCTGGATTATCTGGGATGTGGTGACTCAATCTTTCCTGAAACTATCAGAGGAGGAAATAGACTCATGAAAATGAATATCAGGTCTAAACTGACCATCATAAGTTTGATACCACTTGCACTGTTTATACTGTTAATTTTCGCTTACATAATGCCTTCTTTGAGAGATGTAGCCGAGAACGTGATGGAACACAGTTTATTGATGAAGCTGCAAGGCGATATACATTCGGCGCATTTATTTGCCGAGAAATACTTTGGAGAGATAAAAATGGTGGATGGTACTCTGGTGGATAAAGACGGCACTCCCATCGAGGGCAGGCACGATATGGTCGATGAGATAACCGATAAGCTGGGTGTTGTAGCAACCGTGTTTATAAGAGAGGGAAATGACTTCAGAAGAATTACCACCAGCATCAAGACTGCAGACGGTAACCGGGCAGTAGGAACCATGCTGGGCACTAATAGCGCAGCATATGAGCCGATAATGGCGGAAAATTTGTATATAGGCAAAGCAGAAATTTTAGGAGCGAACTATTACACTGCCTATGACCCCATTGTGGATAAGGGGGAAGTAGTGGGGATTCTCTTTATCGGTGTACCGACTGATGAAGCAGAAAGTATCGTCTCAAGCGGGATATCCGGTACCTCCCGGATGATAATCATCTTCTCTGTAGCGGCACTGATTGCGAGTATTATCATCATTTTCCTCCTGGGTAGCTCTATTTCCCATCCTGTTCAAGTAGCCACAAGCCAAGCCGAGCTTCTGGGAGAAGGAAACCTTTCGGTGGAAATTCCAGCTCACCTTCTGAAGCGCAAAGACGAGTTGGGTCTATTAGGTAGAGCTTTAAAAAACATGGCTGAGAAATGGCGGGAAGTGGTGCAAAATGTCATCGGTGTTTCTTCTAAACTGGCTTCTTCTTCTGGAGAACTCTCTTCCTCGGTAGAAGAGGTTTCCAAAGCCACTCAGGAGATCGCGAGAACTATGACTCAGGTAGCGGAAGGCTCCGTTCGCCAGGAAGAAGACCTCCAAAATTTAAGCGGAACTGTGGAGGGAATCAACAAGATGGCTCAAAACATCCGGGAGAAAACCCAGGAAAATGTGGAGCGCCTCGACACAGTGATGAAAGAGCGACTGAGCGAAAACGCCATAGCACTAAAGCACATTCAAGAAGAAATTAAAAAAGCAACCCAATCAGGAGCTCAAGCTGGAGAGGAAGCTCAAAAAGGACAAGAACTCCTTGGTCTCCTCATGGAGGGAATCACTGCCATCTCCCGCGTAACTCAGGAAGTAGCAGAAAGCATCGCTGCTTTAGAGAGAAGATCTAAAGAAATCGGTAAAATCGTGGATGTAATTACGGAAATCACCGAACAGACCAATCTCCTGGCTTTAAATGCAGCGATTGAAGCCGCTCGGGCAGGAGAAGCAGGGCGGGGATTTGCCGTAGTGGCGAATGAGGTGCGAGATTTAGCCGAAGATTCAGCTCAGGCAGCACAGCAGATTGCCAGCCTTATCGGAGAGATTCAAAGAGATACTCAACTGGCAGTCAAAAACATGGAGAGAGCTCAAGAAGAGGTAAAAGAAGGGACCGGTAAAGGGGAAACCGTAGCCCGGAGTTTTTCCCAGATTCTTAAGACCATTCAGGGAGTTGTCGAGAATATCAATCACATTGCCTCTTCTTCTCAAATTCTTGAGAAAGCGCAAAGAGACCTTTTATCTACTCAAGAAGAAACCAACATTGCTACCAGTGAAGTAGCCAAAGCAGTAGAGGAAATCAGCTATTCCATTGGAGAAGCTACTGAGCGGGTAAACTCTATAGTTGCCGTAGCAGAAGAAAATGCTGCTTCTTCAGAAGAGGTTTCCGCTTCTACTGAAGAGCAAAGCGCATCGCTTGAGGAGATTACCTCAGCTGTGGAATCCTTAGCCCGGATGGCGCAAGAGCTCCAGATAATGGTCAGCCATTTCCAAGTGTGAGAACCCGACCACTAAGAAGACCGGGCGTTATATTTTACTGAATAGCTTCAGGAAAAATAATAAAAGAGATGAAAAAATGAGTAATCATTGCCAGTATTACAATTTCAAACCAGAAAACGGAAGAATTCATCAAAATTGTACTCCAGAGTTTCTTTAGTATATATAACAGATAAAAAGAAACAATATCTGATAAGGTCTTAAAAATATCTTAATTCTTGATTTAGCTTTTCTATCAACTATCTGACAGAATAAAATTTTTTTATTGTATAATAATTGCTATGGAAAGGAGAAAACATCGTTTAAACATAGGGTGTGTAGTAGACGGAATAATTTATGAATATCAGACTAAAGCCTGGGAAACCATTATTTCCAAAGCCCAAGAAAAAGATGCAAATCTCTTCACCTTTGTAGGAGGAAGACTACATTCCAGACAGGGATTTGATGTTTATGCTAACCAGATATATGACTTAATAACTCCCCGGAGCATAGATGGATTTATTATATTGAGCTCTGCTATTGGCGGAGAAATCCCTACAAAAGAAATCGGAGATTTTTGCAAAAAACATCTGCCCTTACCCATGGTGAGTATTGGTCTGAAAATAGAAGACATACCCAGCGTGGTAATAGACAATAAAGGTGAAGTAAAAAAAGCTCTATCTCACCTCATAGAAGACCACGGTCGTAGAAACATCGCTTTTATCCGGGGGCCTATCTACAACCCCGAAGCCCAGGAAAGATATGAAGCTTATCTCGAAACTTTAGCTGAATACCATATACCTGTAGATGAGAATCTCATATTTGTTGGCAACTTTCTTAAACCTATGGGACCGGAAGCAGTAAGCGCTCTCTTAGATGAGAGAAGAGCTAAATTTGATGCCATAATGGCTGCCAACGATGCTATGGCAGTGGGAGCTTTAGAGGAACTAAAGGAGCGGGGAATCAGAGTACCTCAGGATGTAGCAATTGTAGGATTTGATGACACTGAAGAAGCTAAATCAGTTAACCCCCCTCTTACCACTATTCATCAGCCCTATTACGATATGGGGGAAAAAGCTCTGGAGATATTATTAGATTTGATAGAGGGAAAGCAGGTTCCTCAAAAAGTTACCCTTCCCACCCGGCTGATGATAAGGCAATCTTGTGGCTGTAAATCTTCTCTGGTGCTAAAAGCAGGAGAAAGAATTGAGTCAGGCAAAAAATCTTTAAATTCCTTTTCCCGGGAAGAAGTTCTCTACAAGATAATAGAAAGTATAGAAGATAGAGATGGAGACAATCTTGATTTATATCCCTTATTAGATGACCTGCTCGGCTCTTTCTTGTCTTCTTTAAAAGAAAAGTCTTCTGATAGATTTATAGAAAACTTAGAACAATATTTACTCAGTGAAGAATTAAAAGATTATCCCACAGAAATGTGGCAAAAGATAATCATTCTTCTCCGGCAGGATATGCTTCCTTATATGGAGGAGAAAGAAATACTTTTTGCTGAAAATCTCTTTCACCAGGCTCAGCTTCTCATTGGAGAAATCAGGGAAAGAGAACAGATATACAAGGGATTAAAAGTCTTAAATGAAACTATTAGAGTTGGCAATATATCTCAAAGGGTCATATCTACCTTTGACTTTGAGAAGCTATCCCGGACACTAACTCAAGAGCTGAAGAAATTAAAAATACCGGGCTGCTACATCGCTCTATATCAGGAGGAGGGAAACCTCTCTCAGGCTCAACTGATCCTGGCTTACAATGAAAACCATATAGGCTCTATAAATTCTCAAGAAATAAAATCTCCCTTCCCCTCTTTTCAGCTTTTACCTGGAAACTTAATTCATCCCTCCCACCGTAAGGACTTCCTCATTCAATCTCTCCATTTTGAAGATAAAATATTAGGATACATCATTTTTGAGCTGGATTCTAAAGATGGGTTTATGTATGAAATCCTGAGAGGTCAGATAAGCAGTGCTATTTATGGAGCAATAATTTTTAATAAATATGTTGATACTCTCCAGGAACTGGAAAAACGAGTAGAAGAACTATCCATCCTCAATGAGATAGGGAGAGCCATAAATTCAGCCATGGAATTAGATAAACTATGGGAGCTTGTCTACCAGCAAACTTCCAGACTGGTGGACTTTCAGAGTTTCTATATTGCCCTTTATGATGAAGAGAAACAGGAATTGATAACGGTTTTTGACATATTAAACGGGCGAAGAAGAAAGGATAGAGAAAAATCTCGCCCCTTTGCTCAGGGAAGAACAGAATATATAATCAGGGGGAAAAAACCACTTCTCGCAAAAGGAGATGTGAAAAAAATCTATGACCGGCTAAATATCGTCTCTAACGATAAAGAAGCAAAGGCTTTTGCTGGAGTGCCTATTGTGATGAAAGATAAAGTAATAGGAGTCATGGCTGTCCAGCATTACCAAAGCAGTGATGCTTACGATGACCACACCGTAAAGCTTTTATCTCTCCTGGCTAATCAACTGGGAATAGCCATTGAAAATGCTCGTCTTTTTGAAGAAACTAAAAGATTGGCTACTACGGATTCTTTAACTGGAGTATGGAACAGGAGATACTTAGAAGAATCCCTGCACAAAGAAAAAGAGCGATCTGAGCGTTTTGGCCACCCCTTTTCTCTTTTAATACTGGACGTGGATCACTTAAAGTTCTTGAACGATACCTATGGGCATTTATTTGGAGATGAAGTTATTAAAACTGTAGCCCGCACTATTAAGTCTTCTTGCCGAAAGATAGACATAATAGGAAGGTATGGAGGAGATGAGTTTGCTGTTATCCTTCCTGAGACCAATAAAGAAGGAGCTATTAAGGTCTCTGAAAAAATCCTCTCTAACATTAAAAGTAAATCTTTAACCGCTCCTGACGGGACAAAAATCCCTCTCAGTGTGAGTATTGGTATAGCTTGTTATCCTCTGGATGCTGAAGATGAAGAAAAACTCTTCTCTTTAGCAGACACTGCCATGTATAAAGCGAAAGCGATGGGAGAGAAAAAGCTGTCTTTCTCCTGAAAAATAGAAGATTAACTGGATTACCAACGACCGTCAGGTCCCCTTCCTCTCTGACTCCTATAGACTGGAGCGTTACCTGTTAAAGGGTTTTGGCAATTACAGGGCCTGGATCATACACAAAAGTTGACAGCAACTCACTCTTCCCCTTTCTCCTCAGAAGTGATTAAATTATATTATATAATTTTCTTAAACAGGAGGTAAATGTGTTTATTTTAATCGTTGGAGGAACTGAATTAGGAACTATTCCCGGACTTTCAGCGGCTGGTTCTAACCCGGAAGCAGTGGCATATACTGCTCCAGCTGATGCCGAAGTGCTCTGGAGAGGTAAACCTCAAATAATCGATGCTCTTCCCGTTGACCCCGAGGGACATCCCACCCCCGCTCTCATAAGCAGAGCAGCCTACCTGGAGGCTCGGTTTCCAGTGTTTATAGTGCGAGCAGGAACTCTTCTCCCCCCCACCGTTCCTTATGTGGAAACTGCCGCTTCTCCAGGGAGAGACCCCCGCCGGGGAAAAGCAGTAGAAGAAGCTTTTTCCCTCTGGGAAAAGGGAAAAATGTTAGGAGAAGAACTCTCTAAAACTCAAAACTGCCTGGTGATAGCCGAATCTTTACCTGGAGGAACTACCTCAGCTCTTTGTGTCCTTCGGGCTTTAGGATACAATGGAATGGTCTCTTCGGCCTTTCCCCATAACCCCATTCCTCTTAAAGAAAAAGTGTGGCAAGAGGTTAGCTCTTTTCAAGGTATTAGCTACGGTTCTTTGCAAGGAGCAGGATTAAAAGCAGTGGAGAGTTGTGGAGACCCCATGCAAGCAGTGGCGGGAGGATTGGTAGAAGGGGCTCTACCGGAATGTCAGGTAGTTTTAGCTGGAGGAACTCAAATGTTAGCAGTGAGTGCAGTGCTTCGGCATCAAGGCTATAATCGTCCCCTTTTTGTAGCTACTACCCGCTATGTGGTAGAAGATAAAAGTGCTCACTTCAAGGAGATAGCGCAAGAACTGGGGGTAGAAGTTTACTCTGCTCCTTTAGATTTTTCTCGCTCTTCCTTCCCCGGGCTTGCTGATTATGAGCGAGGGTTTGTGAAAGAGGGAGTAGGAGCAGGAGGAGCAGTATGGTATGCAGAAAAACTGGGTATTCCGGTAAAAACTATTATTTCCCGGGTAGAGGAGCTCTACAGAAATTTTTTTTCTGAAGATTTGTGATTGACGGTAATCATTAATGAGAGAGCAAAAAATATGGTGGGTTATTTTACCTCTGTTTGCAGCAGCAGGAATATGGGTGGGAGGAAAATATGTATCATCTCAAGATTCTTACACTATTTTACTGGAGACTCAAGACCAAACCATAGAATTGAAAGTTACTCCCCAAACAGAAAAAGTTATAACCTTAGAAGGGCCGCTGGGAGAAACAATAGTGAAGATGGAAGGAGGAAAAGTATGGGTTAGCTCCTCTCCCTGCCCGGATCAGATTTGCATCGAGATGGGGAAAATTCCCGAAAACGGAGGCTTTATTGCTTGCATACCCAATCGCATAATAATCAGAAAAAAGTAAACTAAAATCTTCCCAGCTCTCCAGCAATGAAGTGATCCAGAACAATAGAAGCTGCTCCCAGAAGCGTGACATCTCTTCCCCACTGAGAATAGTGCAATTGAGGATTTACATATTCTCGATAAAGCAATCTTTCTTCCAGCACCTGATTGACCGTTCCGGCAATGAACTCCTGGGCGAGAGCTACTTCTCCCCCTATGACCGCCATCTCCGGGTCATAGAGATTGATTAAGTTTACCATTCCCACTCCAACGTATTGACCTAATTGATTGAGAATCTGCAAGGAAGTATTATCTCCCATCTTTGCTCCTTCTAAAAGATGGTGGAATTCTATACCTCCCTGACGAGAAGAAATATCCTTTAAATAGCTACTTTCTCCAAACCAGACAACCTCTTGCGCTTTTTTTAAGACGTTGGGAATACTGCAATAACTCTCTAAACAACCATAATTCCCGCACACACATCGAGGACCAAAAAGATTGACGCTGGTATGCCCTATTTCTCCTCCCTGACGATGATGACCACGATAAATTTTTCCATCTATGAGAATCCCCGCCCCCACTCCTTCTCCTACCATAAAATAAACCATGTTCTGGATTTCTCGAGCCTCTCCACTCCAAGTCTCATGCAGGCAGGCTGCATCAGCATCATGCATCATGAAGATAGGAAGGTCATACTCCCTCAAATAAAATCGAAGATCCAGGGAGCGATGTTTCAAAAAAGTAGGATGAGCTAAAATAGTACAGGACTCAGCATCCACAGGGCCGGGTACGCTGATACCGATTCCTAAAATAAGACGGAGGGACTGGGTTGCATACTCCAAAACGTGGATGAACTCTTTCTGGAGTTCTAAAAGAGCTATGTCGGTATTTTCTAATAGACTGTAAGAAGAATCACGGCGAAAAAGAATGTTAGGACCCAGGTCACAAAGGGCAATAGAAAAGCCTTGTCGGGTAAAGTTGATGGCAATGATGTAGAAAGCCTGGTCATTCACGGAAAGAAGAATGGGCTTTCTCCCTGCTTTGGTATCGGAAATACCCACTTCCTGCAAAAGGTTGGCTGACAAAAGGTCGTTGACGATGTTCGTAATCGTAGGTTGAGTAAGACCGGTGATGCGTGCTAAATCAATCCGGGATAAGGGCCCCTTTTTCTTCAAGAGACGCAACACTAAAGAGCGATTTTTTACTTTTACATCGGAGAGATTATCTCCCACCCATAGGTTACTCAAGAGCTTCTCCTTTAATCTTTAATTTTTAGTTTCCTTCTTGAATATGTTACAGCAATATGAGTTATTTGTCATCAATCTTCCTTTTTAACTCTTCCATTTTTCTCTACCTGTGACATATGTTTTTATATATAATTCTCTTCATTACTGTGAAATCCCAGGCAATGGATAAAGCATCTAAAATTTCTCAATCCATCTTCTTTCGACATACCGAGAGGGACGAAAAACCATATTGAGCATTGTTACCAGAAGCCAGTTCTGAGTCTTATCTCTCAGGGTCTCGCGATAGCTAAAGCAGGCTCTACCGGCAATGCTATGACATACAAGCTGGGTGGGGAGCGTCTTTTTTTGTAGCTTCCTGCGCATTATACAGGCTTATAGATCCTCCGGCTTTATAGAATAAGCGGGTGGCATCTCTGGTGTGAAGGCCATGTATGGTGGCACTGGATAGACGGAGAATGTGACCTTTATCGCAGAATAACCCTCAACCGGTACGATGTGTCACAAGGTTGTATAAAGAAAAAATATGGGTTATTATATCCTCGGAGATGAGGGGTATGGAAGAGAGAGAAAGAGAAGAATTTCGCACTCAGCTTCTGGAGTTGAATAAAAAAATAAGATCAGTTCTCAAGCGAGAACTTGATGCCACTCGAGACTATAATCCATTGAGTGAATCAAGAGATGAAGCAGATCTGGGAAGTGCTACTGCGGATCTGGCTCTCCAGATGTCCTCTCAGAAAACTCTTCTTGAGATGCTGGGGTTAGTGGAGAAAGCTTTGAAAAAGATAGAGTCGGGAAATTATGGTCTTTGCGAGTTGTGCAAGAGGGAAATATCTATTCAGCGGTTGAAAATGATTCCCTACGCTCTCTATTGTATAGAATGCCAGTCCAGGATGGAGAATAAAAAATAGGGTGAGTGCTTGACTTACAAAACGTACACTCACCCTATCGGGGGAATAAGTAGTGAGTCAAGTGTGCCCCATTTTTTCCAGGTTCTTGAGTCTCTCCTCTATAACTAAGGGAAGACTCAAATTAAGGTCAGGAGGATACTCTATTCCCCGATCAAACAATTGATGGTTGTATTCCACCAGATTAAAGTAGTTATTGAGCTTCTGTATTGCCTCTTCAGCATCAAACGGTTTACAAGAAAATACGTCCACACTTAAGTAATTTCGAGCTGGAAAAGTGTGAATACTGATATGGCTTTCGGCAATTATCACTATACCTGATATTCCACTATCCAGGGGAGAACTGCTCTGATATTGGAAAACGTAAGGCGGCAGAACTTTGGTCATGCCCATTTCCTCGGGAAACTCATCCAGGAACTTATGCACTTCGCTTAAGTTTCCAATAATCAAAGAGTCCTGACAATAACCATCAAGGATGAGATGCATACCCACTTCCAGTATTTTCTCCACAGGCTGTCCCTCCCTTCGAATTTTTTACTGGCCATTGGCTAAAAAGTACTAAAGAACAAAATATCTATCCCCACCAATTTGAGCGAGGATAGATATTTTTAACAAAAGCGATGGTCAGGGAAACAACTTTTTGTTTCCCTGACCACGTTCCATTAAATCCTTAGAAACCAGAATCCGAGCCCAATAACCCTTTTCATCAGGTGCTCCCCTTTCGGATCAGCTTATCCGAAAACAAATCAATCAGGGGACACTCCCCCCCTTTAGGGAAGGGGCGCTTCCCTAATCTGGGTGTTAGCGGAGGGACAATGATATTATGGCGCAAAAAAAGCACCTTTTAGTTAGCCCTCGATTTCCACCCCCTGGCAATTTTTATTACCTTACCTATTATATAATTAATTAAAGGTATGTCAATAATACAAACAAACTTTTTAGCTCATTTGGCAACGAGGACAAAAATAAGTGCTGCGGGAGGCAATTTTTTTTCTCACAATTTCTTCTCCGCAGCGAGGACACCGCTCTCCTTCCTTTCCATAAACTAACAATGAATTCTGAAACTCCCCTTGTTCTCCCCCTGAACGGACGTAATTCCGAATGGTAGTTCCCTGGTGAGCAATGGCTTCTTTCAAAACTTGAGGAATGGTGACAAACAGTTTTTTCTTTTCCTCCGGTGTCAAATCGTTCGTTCTTTTCTCGGGGTGAATAGAGCTCCGAAAAAGAATCTCTGAAGCATAGATGTTACCTATGCCAGAAACGTAGCGCTGAGAAAGGAGAAAGTCTTTAATCCTCATTTTTCTTCCTCTTAAAACTTTCTCAAAATTTTCCTCGGTATATTCAGGAGACAGAGGGTCTATACCTACCTGGTGTAAAAGTTCTTCTTTTTCTTCCCTGGTTAATAATGCTACTTTCCCCAATTTCCGCTGATCGGTTAAGGAGAGAAACCCAGAAGATAAGCCTAAAAGAACCTTGAGATAGGGAAAAGGTTCTTCTCGAGGAGAGAAAAGTAACCTTCCCGTCATTCCCAGATGAAAAAATATAGAGCTCTCGTCCTCCAGAACCAAAAACAAATTTTTTCCTTTCCGCTCTAATTTTTTTATTTTTTTCCCTAAAATCATATCAGAGGGAAGATAAAATTGAGAATCCTCCACCTGGACAAAGAGGATGCGGCTTCCCTCAACTTTTTCCTTCAATTCTCTCCTTATTACTTCTACCTCAGGAAGTTCGGGCATCTTATCCTCCTCCTTTCATAATTCTCCCTATCTGACATAGAGCCTCCTCGAGATTAGTTTCCTGGATGGGCAGGCGGAGCCTCCAGTTGGGATATTCGTCGACAGTTCCTGGAAGATTAATCATTCTCTTCTCTCCTAAAACATCGTTCAATCCCACCACTTTGATTAAGGAAGGAGTGAGAGCTAAAAAGCGCAGCAATGCCTCCCACAGACTCCCTCCTTCTTCCCATAATCCCCACTGGGAAAGCTTTTGAAGCACTTTTTTGCAAAATGCTTCCCTTTCTTCCAGATACACCCGGACTTCCTTTTCTCCATACATCCCTGCTTTTTCCCGGAGCAAAATATCCTCTCCCTCCCAGAAGGAAACCAGAGGAGGAAGGTCATGGGTGTTAAAAGTGGCAAGAGAAAGAGGGGGATATTGCGAAGGAGAAAGAGGGAAACCCTCTGCGTCTTTTTCAAAATAAAACACCCGGGTAGAAAGCACCTGAAATTCGCGCAGGCTCTCTTTTAAAAGAGGGTCAACAGTTCCCAGGTCTTCTCCAATTACTGTTACTTCATTCCGCATACTTTCTAAAGCTAGAATCCCCAGTAGATCAGGAAGAAAATTCTTGACGTACGCTCCTTCCCGAGCCTCGCTCCCTTCAGGAATCCAGTAAAGACGCTGCCACCCCAGGATATGGTCTACTCGGAGATAGCGAGCGAATTGCATATTTTTACGGATGAGAGCAATAAAATGCCGATAACCATTTTCCCTCTCCTTTTCGGGAAAAGGAGGAGGGAATCCCCAGTTTTGCCCTGCCGGAGCAAAATCATCAGGCGGAGCTCCCAGGGCAGCTCGAAAGGCAAAACAATCTTCCTCTAAGAAACACTCACTCCCGCCCGCCGAGGCTCCCACTGGTAAATCGAACCCCAAAAAAGAACCGGAAGAGAGAAATTTTTCCATCAACCATTGAAGATAGGCATGATATAGCACCTCTTCCCGGTGAGCCTGGATATAATCCTCTATGGCCTTTCTTTCTTTATATCGGTAGGAAGAGGGCCAATTTCTCCAATTTAAACCATGAACTTCAGCAAAGGCATAAAAGAAAGAAGCCCATTTTATTCTCTCTTCCCGAAAAAAAGATTCCAACTCTAAAAAGCGGGGATCTTCATTTCTTCTTTCCCAAAACAGGCCGAAAGTCTGGCGCAGGAATTTTTGCTTTAGCGACCACACTCCGTCATAATCTATCTCTTTTTCTGGGGAGAAAGAGGAAAAAAGAGGAGAAAGCTCATCTAAATATTTCTTACTTTCTTCATATCCCAGAAAAGACGCTACCTCCTCAAGAGAAAGATAAATGGGGTTCCAGAGCAATCGGTCCAAAGGTAGATAAGGGCTAATACCGTGGGGAGAGCGATTTTCAGTAAGATGGAGAGGCAAGACTCCCAGAAATTCTCCCCCTGCCTTTTTTAACTTATCCTCTACAAGCAGTAAATCTCTCCAGTCTCCAATACCCTGGCTTTTTAGAGTAGCAAGGGAAAAAACCGGAACCTGAATACCCCATATTTTATGAGAAGGGAGAAAACAACTACCGGGAGAAAAAACTAAAAAAACAGGATGTACCACTTCTTTTTCTCCCGGAAGAAAAGTGAGCTCATAGTATCCCCATTCCATAGAAGGAGGAAAATCCCACTCTAAAAAGGAATGCTCCTCTATGTTAAACTCTTCTCTCCATTCTTCACCTTTTTCTCCTTTTACCATCAAAACCACTTTCTGAGGAGAAAGAGGGCCAAAGCGAAGTTTTCTTTCACTGGTTACCACAACAGGAGGAAAGGGGTTATTTTTTTCTTCTTCTTTTTCTCTTATTTTCTCTTCTAACCCTGTTTCGGACAAATCCTCTATTCCCATTACTTGCAAGAGAGAAATAAGGGTAGAAAGGGAAGCTTCCACTTTTTTGCCCTTGATATCGTAGTAATATAATTGAATTCCTGAAAGGTGAGAAAGTCTTTTTACTTTTTCTTCCCAGTTTTCCATACTCACTTCTCCTTGCAATATCATACCATGCTTTTTATTGCCCGGTTGAGAATATTTTAAAAGTAATTGATACAAAGTAGCTTGCATCCCGCCCGTCATCGCTCGAGATCCCCGGTTGGAAATTGATTGGTGATTAGAAAAATGTTCCCCTCTTCTTCCGTGTTTACAAGAAGCAACCGAGAGCAGCGTCACAGAGCAAGCTCTCCTCTTTCCGCAACCGCAAGAGAGAAATAACCGTGGAAAAATTTCTTTTAAAAAATTGCCAGCTCCCTCTGGAGAGCTTGCCTTATGGGTCTGCTATCACCAAAGTAATCGTTAACTCTGCTGGAGCACCCGTTGACTGGGTTTTGATGGTGGTCAGTTTGGATTTTGAAACCCTGGCCGGTCTGGAAAGAGAAAACATCCTGGGGAAAAAAATGACGGAAGCATTGGCCGGGACTGAAAAACCCGATTCAGACCGGGTTAGTATCTACGCTCGGGTAACAACTTCAGCAAGATAGTTCATTCCGGGCATTTTTCCAGGGAATTCTCCCTTTTTTATGAGACAACACCGGCTTACTTTGTAGCCATATTTTACAATATTGTCGAAGAGGAAACGCTACAAAAATATCTGGAAGTGGAGAGAGAAAAAAAGATGAAAAGTGGCAAACCACCTTTCATCCCCCCGGTGAATGAGCGGTTTCTACCGATACCGAGAGTCAGGTAACATACAGGAATCCTGTAGTAGAAATGTTGACCGGATAGATTCCCAGAGAATCATATGATAAAATGACTAATGAGGTTTTTCACATCGCTAATGTTCGCAATCGAGGGAGAATTCTTAATTTGATATTGATAGAACAAGTTTTTAAAAACGGAATGGCTAAGAAATTCAGTAGTAATATTGTGTTCATTTCCAGATATAAAATTGAATACCGAATTACCAGTTCAACCAGTTCAACTTGTGGTCCTCAAGGAAACATCAGGAGTTGGTAATGGCTTTACCAGATGCGATGAATGAGCATCTACTGACACAGGAGCTCGAGAAACGTGAAAAACGCTATCGAACCATCCTCTCTTCAGTTCAAGATATCGTCTTCACCCTGGATAAAACACAGCGCTGCACCGGAGTATACGGTCAGTGGCTGGAGCGGTATCATCTTGCCCCCGAAGATTTTCTGGGAAAAAGCGCTCGGGATATTTTCGGTGAAGAAGATTCCCTGGTTCACCAGAAGGCCAGTGAAAAGGCTCTTCGGGGGGAGGCGGTGGTGTATGAATGGTCAGTTCTCGTAAGCGGGGAGCGGCGATATTTCCAGATCTCTCTTTCTCCCATCAAAAATGAAGAAAGCTCCATTGAAGAAGTAGTAGGAGTCGGTCGTGATATTACAGACCTCAAACAGGCTGAAGAGTTTTACCAGAAACTGCTGGATGGTATTCCCTATCCTGCCTCCCTTATCAATCGGGAGCGGCGCATTCTGGCCCAAAATAGAGCCACAGAACTCTCTGCAGGATCAAAAGTAGGAGATATATGCTGGTTTTCTTTTCATGGGACAGACACCCTCTCCGCATCTCAAAAGTTAGAGTTTGAAAAAAGTGGTGTCCTCCCCCCCGGTGCCCACTGCCTTTACTGCAGGGGAGACGAGGCTCTCGAGCGCCAGGAGGCCATAGTGGAGGAAGTAGGGCTTAAAGGAAAAACTCTGGAAACCGGATGGGTTCCTCTGGGTAGTGATATCTATCTTCATTACTCCATCGACATCACCAAGTACAAGGAGGTAGAGCGAGAACTTCGGAAAGAACGCGACTTAGCCCAGAAGTACCTGGATACCGCCGATGTTATTTTCCTCATTCTTAATCCTCAGGCTGAGGTGATCTTGTTAAACCGCAAGGGCGCAGAAGTTCTGGGATATACTCAAGAAGAATTAGTGGGAAAGAAGTGGTTTGATGTCTGCATCCCGGCCCGGATACAGGAGGAGGTAAAAAATGCTTTTGCCCAGTTGATGGCCGGAGGAAATGAAACGGTGGGATACGTCGAAAACCCCGTTGTAACCTGGAGTGGAGAGGAAAGACTGATTGCCTGGCATAACGCTCTCCTGAGAGACGATAAAAATTGCATTGTGGCACTTCTCAGTGCAGGTATCGATATCACCGAAAGTCGGAAGATGGAAGAAGAACTTCGCTATCTGAACTTCCATGATAAATTAACCGGTGTGTACAATCGAAATTTCCTGGAGAAAGAGATAGAAAGGCTGGATACTGCAACACAGCTTCCGGTAAGTGTCATAATGGTAGATGTTAACGGGTTAAAACTGGTCAATGACACTTACGGACATGAGCGTGGTGATGAACTCCTGCGATCTGCAGCACAGGTTTTGAAAACTTCCTGCCGAGAACAAGATATCATAGTAGCCCGCTTTGGCGGTGATGAGTTTGTCATGCTTCTACCAGAAACCTCCCGGGAAGAGGTTCAAGAAGTTTGTCAGAAGATAAGGAGAAAAACAAAAGGGGTATTTGTAGAGGAAGTACCCCTTTCTTTGGCTCTGGGTTTTGCCACTAAGGAAAGCAAAGAAGAAAGTCTTACGGAGGTTCTCCGAAGAGCCGAAGACGAAATGTACCGACAGAAACTGGCCGAAACCAGAAGTTCCCGTAGCGCCATCATTAATGCCTTGCTCAAGACATTAGAGACTAAAAGTTATGAGACTCAACTGCACACCCAGCGTATGCAAAAAGTGGGGCTGGCCATTGCTGAAAAAATCCAGCTTCCCGATACCGAAGTGAATCGATTGAAATTAGCCATTATGTTGCATGATATTGGAAAAATATCCCTTCCAGAGGAAATTTTGAAAAAACCAGGTCCTCTTCTTCCAGAGGAATGGAAACTCATAAAGAAACACCCTGAATATGGATACCGCATAGTTCGCGCTACACCGGAATTTGCCCATGTAGCCGAAGAAATCTGGTCACACCACGAGTGGTGGGATGGTAGTGGCTATCCCCGAGGGTTAAAAAAAGAGGAAATTCCTCTTTTAGCCCGCATTGTTGCTCTCGCTGATGCATATGAAGTGATGCGCTATGGCCGGCCTTACAAAAAGGCAATGTCTCAGGAGGAAATTATCGCCGAATTAAAACGTAGTGCTGGCACTCAGTTTGACCCAGAACTGGTGGAGATTCTTCTCCTTCTTATTCAACCCGAGAAAACCGGTTGGGACTGTTTATAACTTTTGAATGCACTGTGTCCAGGTCTCTCGCTCGATATAGAACACAAACTTCTTCCCTCTTTTTTTCCTCGTCCTTGAAGAAAGGAGATTAGAGTGAGCGTGACCTCCTCTCAAACCTCTTCTCTGCCACCCTTTGGTCGTCATTCCTGAATGTTTCTATCGCCCTTATTCGTCACCCCGGCAATCTTTAAGCCGTTTTTAGCCTGCCCCTGAAATCCTCTATCAGGGGTCCATGGTCTTAAAGGCATAGATTCCCGATTACTGATTTCGGGAATGACGGATGAGGAGAGCATTTATAATAGAGATAACGCTTCTTTTTTTAAGAATTCCAATAATATGATATTATTATAGAGTGAGCACACGAACTTAACACCCGACTTGGCTCTTGCAAAGTATAGATTCTTGTGCTATATTTCTTTCATTGTTTGAAAATTTGAAAATTATAAAAGCGAGGAAAGGGAGCAGTAAGCATTTCCTCCGGTTACAGAGAGTCTGCATATGCTGGAAGCAGATACCGGAAGATGCTGAATCTCGCCCTGGAGTGGTTAGCTGAAATCAAAGTAGGCAACCCGGGATTCTCCGTTAAGAGAAAAGAGTGACTTGCCAAGGCAAGTAAAAAGGGTGGTACCGCGGGGAAATACCCCTCGTCCCTCAAGGGACGAGGGGTATTTTGTTATCATAACCACTTATTGAAGGAGGAAGCTTATGAAAAGTGAAATAGTTAAAAAAGGTCCGGACCGGTGTCCTCATCGTTCTTTATTTTTTGCTACCGGTCTTACTCGAGAATCTTTAGATAGACCTTTAATCGGCATTGCCAGTTCTTTTTCTGACTTAGTTCCTGGACACATCCATATGCGAGAACTGGAGAGATTTATAGAGCGGGGAATAGAGGCAGGAGGAGGAACTCCTTTTATTTTTGGTCTTCCGGCTATATGCGATGGCATCGCTATGGGGCATGAAGGGATGAGGTTCTCTCTTCCCAGCCGAGATGTAATTGCCGATGGAGTAGAAGCAGTAGCCCAGGGACACGCCCTCGATGGGTTGGTTCTTTTAACCAATTGCGATAAAATAACTCCGGGTATGCTTCTGGCTGCTGCTCGCTTGAATCTTCCCACTATTGTCGTAACCGGTGGTCCTATGCTTTCTGGAGTTTACCGGGGAAGAAGACTTTCCTTTGTCCGGGACACTTTTGAAGCCGCCGGAAGGTACCACAAAGGAGAAATTAGCCTGGAGGAATTAGAAGCGTTAGAGATGGAGGCCTGTCCAGGAGCAGGTTCTTGCCAGGGTTTATATACCGCTAACACCATGGCCTGTCTTACTGAAACTATGGGATTAAGTTTACCCGGATGTGCTACTGCCCTTGCCATATCGGCTCAAAAAAGAAGAATTGCCTATGAAAGCGGGAAAAGAATTGTGGAGCTGGTAAAAGAAAATATCACCGCCCGCCACATTCTCAATGAAAAGTCCCTGCGCAATGCCATAAAGATGGACTTATCTTTAGGAGGCTCGACCAACACTGTCCTCCATATTTTAGCTCTGGCTCAGGAGTTACAAACTTCTTCTATTTCTCTTACCACTTTTGACGAGCTATCCCGGAAGATACCACATCTTGTGATGCTCCGACCAGGAGGAGAGCTTTTCTTAGAGGACCTTCATTTTGCTGGGGGAGTTCCTGCAGTAGAAAAAACTTTAGGAGAGCTATTAGAAGATAATCTCACAGTTTCGGGGAAAACTGTGAGAGAAATTCAAAAAGCAGTCGAAGAGGTAGATATAGATAGAGAAGTAATCCGCACTCTGGATAATCCCCATTCCCCGGAGGGAGGAATAGCTGTACTTTATGGCTCTTTGGCTCCCGATGGGGCTGTGGTAAAGCAATCGGCAGTAGAGCCAGAAATGATGGTGTTTCGAGGAAAAGCTATTTGCTTCGATAGCGAAGAAGAAGCCATGGAAGCTATTACTCACCAGAAAGTATCTCCGGGTTCCGTGATAGTTATTCGCTTTGAAGGACCAAAAGGTGGACCGGGAATGCGGGAAATGTTGGCTCCCACTTCTGCTGTAGTGGGAATGGGCTTAAGTAAAGAAGTGGCTTTAATCACTGATGGTCGTTTCTCCGGAGGAACTCGAGGACCCTGTATCGGACACATTGCCCCTGAGGCTTTTGAAGGAGGACCCATAGCTTTAATCCGCGAGGGAGATGAAATCCTCATCGATATCCCTCACCGCCAGATAGAACTTCTGGTAAGTAAAGAAGAATTAGAGAGGAGAAAAAAAGATTTTACTCCCCCTCCTCCTAAATATAAAACCGGGCTCCTGGGGCGCTACATCAGGCTTGCTCGCCCCACTTCTCAAGGAGCAAGTATGGAATAAAGGAGAGTGATGAAGTTGAAAATGAGAGGAGCTCAGATGTTAATCGAGCTTTTGAAAAGAGAAGGAGTAGAAGTTATATTCGGTTATCCAGGAGGAGCAGTAATTGATATTTATGATGCTTTGATGGATGATAAAGATATAACTCACATCTTAGTAAGACATGAGCAGGGAGCGGCTCATGCTGCTGATGGCTATGCCCGCACTACAGGTAAGGTGGGGGTGTGTATGGCCACTTCAGGCCCGGGGGCTACCAATCTGGTTACCGGGCTCGCCAATGCTTATATGGATTCGGTGCCTTTAGTGGCTATCACCGGACAGGTGGCTACGAGCCTTATAGGTAAAGATGCCTTTCAAGAAGCAGATACCACCGGAATAACCATGCCCATTACCAAACATAATTTTCTGGTAACCAGCCTCGAAGAGCTCCCCGCTGTCGTCCGGCAGGCTTTCTACATTGCCTCCACCGGAAGACCAGGACCTGTAGTTATTGATCTACCTAAGGATATTCAGCAACAAGAAGGAGAATTCATTTTCCCTGAAAAAGTTAAAATCACTGGCTATCGACCCACTTATCGAGGACACGCTCACCAAATTAAAGTAGCCGCTCAGGCTATCCAGGAAGCGGAAAGACCCGTCTTAATCGCTGGAGGAGGGGTGATATCCTCCGGAGCTTCAGAGGCACTTCTGAAGTTAGCAGAAAAAGCGGATATTCCAGTTACTCATACT
>Ga0208938_1000517_pt1 | contig 28701 bp, 38 predicted proteins | sample AD_UKC125_MetaG_FD_184434 | JGI IMG/M metagenome (GOLD analysis project Ga0208938, IMG submission 184434) | Active sludge microbial communities of municipal wastewater-treating anaerobic digesters from USA - AD_UKC125_MetaG (SPAdes) (version 2) | ecosystem: Engineered > Bioreactor > Anaerobic >...
CGGCAAGTAGGATTTCGTCGGGCAATAGATGATAGTTGCTTACCGTCCGTCCATCCTGCAATATGCCTGATGTCGGTAAATGTGCCTGTGTAACCTGCCCGTTTACTACCTTTGCATACATACTATCGCCTCCTTAAAACGGGTATTTTGCGTTGAGTTGGTCAGTTTCTATTTCACTACCCCCATTGGATTATATACGCTCCATCTTCATCTGGCGTATCAGATACCAAGATTGAAGAAGGAAGATTACAAGCGGGCCGAACGCCGCGGGTGCTGAAGTAGGCGCTGCTGTAGTTGAGGATGCCATAGGGGTCGACGAGGCGCACGACGTGGGCGTTGGAAGCGTTTGGAGTACGCAACCACCAATACCAAGGCAAATCTGTCTTTATGTTTGTACTGGTGTACTCACTGTTGCTTACACACAAAGCCGTCGGATAAGCCTGCCTGCTCGTATTGTCAGAAAACAATGCCAGCTTACTTCCTTCTGCATAACCTTCATCAGCAAGTCCGACCTCGGTAGTGCTCAATAAGAAGACCTTGTCGGCAACGGTTTCTGTTCCGCCTCCATCGACGCTTGCCTTAACAACGGTAAGGGATGTGCTTAGCAGGGCGTTTCTAAAGTTTGCAGAGAAATCATTTTGGAATCCTGCTTCAGCGTCGTATTCGTTGAAATTACTCCAGACATTTGCATTTGTAGGAGGAGCGTCAGCACTATGCTGTGCTGTGTACCATGCTCCAGCAGCAGCCGCACTGTTTAGCCATTGCCTTATGTTACTGTATAGATATCTGTTGTTTCCATAGTTTCGACGGTCGCTGTTGCTGTTTGATGGTTCCATGGCATCTGGACATTTCAATGTGAGAATATACTTTGATAGCAACGTAACGGAATTAGCCGGATAGCCTGCATGGTTTTTGTCTGCAATTACCCATACAATAGGCGAGCCGTAATATTTCGTCGTGATGTCTTTAACAAGAGCTCCAACAGGTAGATTTGATATAGGCTGCATTTTTCCCAGATTAAATCCCATCATAATAAGCCTTTTTGCAGGAGTCACATTACCACCCCCCGACACAGTTACCGTGCCAGCCTGTGCCGTACTTGAACAAGGCTATGCGGTAAACCTTGCCTGTTTCAAATGTCGGGGCTGCGCCAGAGAGCCATGTAATGCCAGCAAACCATGTTATAGCGGCGGCATTGGTGTAAGTCAGTTCGATAAACAGTTCTGCATCGCCTGTGGGCACATTGGTAAGTACAACTGTTTTTGCGTTGGAATCTTCGGTTTCAATTTTTACATTTTTAACAGGGCGATTTGCAAAGTCGATTGTGTAAACATTTGCCGCTGCTGCGACGGTAGAATAGTTCGTAATTTCTGCCAACTCTGTATCAAGTTTTTTGAATCTATTGAATAAGAAATCAAACATGATTACCCCTCCTTAATGGTTGAAGCGCGTACCGTCCCAGATATACACATCGATGATCTTTCCATTCCCATCGGTAACCATAAAAGTAGCTCCAACTGACAGCGAAACTTTTCCGGCCTGTACATCCGCTTCAAGCTGCTGTCTTTCTTTATCTGATCCGATATAGCGTTCGTAATCATAAATTCTTGGCATTTTTCTTCACCTGGCCTTTCTTTTTGGTAGGTTTTATGGAATCCTCTGTGTTGAGGTTATTTTCAGTCTCATTATGTCCTTCAGGCTTGTTTTCAGGTTCTTTAATATAATCCTTTGCTAACCCAAGATCTATCCAAAGAGAGTACAGATCATCTTCTATGTAAAAAACATCGCCGGCAGGTTTGTCCTCGCCGTTATATCTTACAGGTTTAAGTGTGACTATCCTTTTCATAGTAAATATAGGGAGCCCGTAGGCCCCCTACCTCCTTCTTTGTGTTTTCATTCTCAGACTGATTTAGATGCGGCAACATCCTGGCCAGGCTCAAATCTCGCATCACCACGGATCAGAGTCACGGATACGACAGTATTTGCTGTAGTGGTTACCTTGGCTGCAACATACTCGAATCCGTTTGCAAGATCCAGGCTGCCAACGTCCACCTCAACAAATGCCTCTGCTTCTGTAGTCGCTACCGTGATTGTCGCTGATGCGTTGGTGATAGTGATTGTTGCATCATCTTCAGCGACAACGGTAACAACCCCCGAGGAGCTGGTCGCTTTAATCCCGAGTCCGGCAGCATTGATCACTTCGGCCAGACTTGCAGCGCATGCTGTGTCGTTGGCGCCCACAGCAAATTTTTGATTTGCTGCATCCGCAGCAGTTGCTGCTGTAAATACCACACCGTTTATTGTAACGGTATCATTGGCCTGTACAGATGACAGGGTGAGTGTTGCAGCAGTAACAGCAGTATTTGCTGTTATAGTAGCCTCTGCATCTGTTATAGCTTTGGCACCGGTACCGTTTGCGTCTTTTGCCTGCAATATTTCGATTCTGGTCGTCTTTGTCGCCGCCATAGCGCCCCCGAGCAACCAGAACAGCGCTTTGTTGAACATGTGCATCGGGAAATACTTCCCGGTTGAATTGGTATTATTCAAAGTCTTAGGCACGAGCCCTATATCGACTTTTGCCCTTTTGTACAAAGCTTTCATTAGCCTTTACCTCCATTTCATTTAGATTTTGTTAAGAAACAGGCCGGATTTTTGCCCGGCCTGTTATTTCAGTATCACATACGGTGAAACATCGGTCTTTCCATCTTCGAGTCTGAGTGGATCCTTGACCCACGGCTGACCGTCGATGTTAGCAACGATTTTGAAAACAGTCTGGTTCGTGCTGAACTTGACATGCTCGGATATTGCCACGTATGGACCCGAACCAGCCTTGGTCAGGTAATACTCACAGTTCACAAGCATCAGGTCGCCCTCATTGCCGGCGGTCGGAGTCTTACCAGTGAATTTCAGGGGCAGGCCTGCCAGTGTCGGCGGCACACCTCTGGTTGCATCACCAGCATTGAAAATGTAATTGTTGGCGTCATCTTTCATCGTCATGAGTGTCGGCAGCAGCGTGATGCTTGCTATCCACAGAGCACCACCAAGAGCTTCAGGCAGGAATCTGCCGAGCATGGTCACGACATCGATGTACTTTACTATGCCTGCAGTATTTCTCTTGATCTTGATCGCACCCGGAGCTTTCAGAATACCAAGAGGACATCCGGCACCAGATCCATTGATGAATTTCGCATCACGGCCATTGATCCAAGCCCTTCTGAGCAGGGTTTCAACGAATGCCCCCGAAGCTTCCCAGTTGTTAAGTGTTTTGTTGTTGATTGTAGCCATTCCGGACACTTCATGCGGCGTCAGGGTGAGATCTTTGATCACCGGATCTTTTACATCAGCAACCTGCTGGGCTTCACCTGTCCACGTGAGTTTTATCCCACCAAGGGCACCATCAGCACCCTGCTGCAAATACGGGATTGTGAAAGGTGCATCCGGAGGATTGCCAGCAGGAATGTTTGTTGCTCTCGGCATGATCAGTTCTTCCTCACCGTCCAGCCTGAGTATGTTCCTGCTGAACTGAGGCGGAATCAGTATTCCCACATCGCTTGTTTCAAGCGCCTTCAATCTACCCTTGGGATCGCCATTCTTGACGCAGTGCAAGAATTCGCCGACATTTTTGAACCCGCCATCGTCAAGCTTTTCTTCCTGGACGCTTTCTACTACAGGAATAACAGCTTTGCTGGCGGGCTCATTCAGATACTTTTCATTTTCCTCCATTTTCTGTGCCACTTCCGCCTGCTTTTTAAGGTTATCTATCTCGGCCTGAAGGTCATCAAACTGTTTGAGCTCTTCATCATTGAGGCCGTCTCTGCCTTCTGACTTAACCTTATCGAGCAAGGCCTGCTGTGCTTTTGCTTTTTCGGCTATTTTGGCCAAAATCTCCTTGTACTTCATTTCACATACCTCCATTTTGGTTTATTTTTGCTTGCAGTTCATATAAAGAAAGCAGGTTTTTCTCCTGCTTTTCTGCTGTTTTGGGGATTGTGATCATTGATTTTCTACTCAGAATTGAGTAAATTTTCTCTGCGCGCTCCCTTGGGATCAATATGCCTTCATCCAGGACCATTTCAACCCAGTCCAACATCGGTTCAATGTCTATCCCGGCCGATTTTGCATCCACAAGCGCTTCAGGATTTGCGGGCACAGGTACGCAACTATACTCAAGCAGTTCCTGCTTGAAATAGTCGATACCCCAGGGGCGGTTTTCTTCGTCAGCCGCCCATTTTGCCTCCAGGCTCCTGAATCCGACGCTAACGGCGTTCAGATATCCCTTCAGATAAAGCTGTCCAACCATGTATCCGAAAGGATTCAGATCCTTTGGTGTAAACTGTGCCGTGGATTTCAGTTTTCCGTCCTGTATCCATTCGCTGAGCGACTTTGCCACAGGAGGACGACGGCTGTCATGCGCCCATAATACAACAGGATTTTTACGATAGTTATCAAGTTCCCAGCCATCTACAGCTATGGTGTCCTGATCTCTGTCCACAATCCCGGTCGATATCACAAAATCGATCTGCAGTCCATCATCCGTTTCCTGCGATTTTGTGATCGGCTCAATCGTGTACTGTTTGTATATAAGTGCATCAGAAACATCATCGCCCTGCTTGAGCCTCTTTTTGAATTCCTCAATACTTACGTATGGCATTTTGTCCTCCTTTCCGCACTACCTGCATAGCAGGTTTTTGCGTTTTTTTAGATGCAGGCTTTGTTTTATAGTCATTTATCATGTATTCTGATCCCCTCCTTCCGTCCTCGGTGCCTGCTGGCCTCTGGGCGGCTGCTTTGCTGCTGTTTCCACAGATATCATGTTGCCATTTATGAGGTAGTGCTTGCCTTGTCCGCCTTCCTGCGGGTTCATATTTTCAAGCTCACGCCACTCATCTGCGCTAATTACACCGTCCTGGCGCATCAAATGAAGCATCTTGGCTCTTGCTTCCGTATCTCCACGCAGGAGAGCGTTCACCAGGAATTCCGCAAAATATCCCTGTTGCCGTTCTTCTCTTGTTAAAAGCTTAAAGTTTATAAACTGTTCCCAGCGTGTGAACCAGGGCAACATCGTGTACATTACGAATTCAAGACTCTGATGCTCAATATTGTTGTTTGTTGAACGCTCAAGGTCCTGAATCAGGTGTAAGGGTACACGATATATTCGGGCAATCTCTTCTATTTGGAATCTCCGCGTCTCCAGGAATTGAGCTTCATTGTTCGGGATAGCCAGCTTCGTAAATTTTGAGCCATTCTCAAGGAAGATCACGGAATGGCTCTTACCTAATCCCGCATATTTCTCCATGAATGATTTGCGGAATTGCTCTTTAGCCTCGGAATCCATTTTCCCTTCATATTCAACTATGCCGCCGGCATTTGCTCCACTGGAAAAGAAATGTGCACCGAATCCTTCTGCGGCAAGCCCAAGCCCGATGGCTTCCATAGCCATCTTCACCGGTGAATATCCCTTTATCCCGTCAAAGCCAAGCCCAGGAATGTGAAACACTTCGTCCGGGTCGAGTTTTACTGATTTGCCCCGATCATTTGTCCAATATTCAAGCTTTCCCGTCTCCCAGTTACGTCTGACATCCGTCACAGTCCAAGGGAGTATGTTGAGGCTGATTATTTCTCCCTTTCGATTACGCTGTATTTGTGCATAACCATTGCCCGAACTACAAATATGATTCATCAAAGTTTCTTTGAATGTGTAAGCCGGCATTTCATTGTTCGGCGCATTATGCAGCAAATCATAAAGAGGATGGTCAACTGCCCTGTCTTTTCCGCTCGATTTGTTGCCTACTTTTCTGTCTTTATAGATAATGATCGGCATTGAAGCAAGTGTTTCAGATAAGACTCGTATACATGCAAAAACAGCCGTAAATTTCTTGGCTGTTTCCTCATTAAAGCTTACACCTGCTTTTGATACCCTTATCCCTGCCCATCCTTCAAACCAATCGGGCGGAGATTCTGACAGTCTAAAACTTTTAGCCATTTTCATGATCAGACCCATTTACTTCACCGCCCTTCTCGGTAACTCCGGAAATGCCAGTATGCTACCGATTACGATGAACATAACCGGGGGGTATATCAGATACAATCCATATCCGATTAAGGCTAACCCTATCATGACGCAGAATGTATCTATTATCTTGATTTTTCTCATCGCGCACCTCACACAGCAAAGATTTCATTACCTGTCTTGTAAACAGGTGTCGTGTCCTCCTCAAGCATCGCTACAGCCATTGCGTTTATCATGGCTACAAGTCCGTCTATGCGCTCCGTGCTCTTTCCTTTCACAGGGCGCATATTCTCATTTTCATCAATCTTTACTTCGACGTTATCCACATTCCAGCGTAAAATCGGATGCCCATTATGCAATATTTTTTTGCCCCTTACCAGCTGTTCGATTTCCTTCATCGGAGGAGACATACTTCTGAATCCTTGCCTTACCTCTATCATCGTAAGGCCTTCATCACCAAGCCGGACAGCAGTCTGCATCGCATTCCAAGGGTCAAAACCAATCGATTGTATGCTGTAAATATCTGCTAGCTCGAGTATTTTGCGTTCAATGAAGGCATAATCAATAACGTTTCCAGGAGTTGTCGTCAAGTATCCCTGCTGCGCCCAGACGTCATAGGGTACCTTATCTGCTTCTACCCTTTCGCGAATGCAATCCTCAGGAACCCAGAACCAAGCCAAAACTGTCCATTGCCGGTTGATATCACCCGGCGGGAAAAGCAATACGAAGGAAGTCATATCTATCTTTGAAGATAAATCAAGACCTCCGTAACATGGCCGCCCTCTCAATCTTTCAAGGTCGATTTTGCCTCTGCATCTATCCCAGAAGTCCACTCCCATCCATTTGCCGACCTTGAGTTTTTCCCAAGAGTTCAAGCGCAACCAACGAAAGTTCTTTTCCCTGACGATGCTACCTCTGGCTCTGGTTAAGTGATTCCTTACTTTGTCCATGCTTATTGTATGTCCGATAGAGGGGTTTACCTTAGACCAGGTCTCTTCATTTTCCCATATGCTGCGCCAAACTTCGTCATCTTCTATGTCTCCTTCAATAACTTCATACTCGCGTCCCTTCCATATGCGTCGATTTTCACGATCTACCCCGAAAATCATTGCATAGAAAGTCGGATCATACTTCTTGCCTGTAAGGACATCAACTGCCATCTCATGGATTTCCCATCCTATGGATGTCCTATCTGGATCGTCACCAGCTGTAGTAATTACAAAAAAAAGTGGCTGTGTCCGAGCATCGCCGGATCCCTCAGTCATAACATCCCACAGATCACGATTTGGCTGAGCATGAAGTTCATCGAAAATGACCCGGGACACGTTAAGTCCATGCTTGCTGAATGCTTCCGCTGATAGTACCTGGTAGAAAGATCTGGTCGGCAGGTACACCATTCGTTTTTGCGATAGGACCAGCTTTATTTTTTTCTTTAGCGTGGGATTCTGATCCACCATATCTACTGCAACGTCAAATACAAGACTTGCTTGTGCTCTATCGCTTGCGCATCCGTATACCTCTGCCGCCCATTCATCGTCTGCACATAAACCCTGAAGGCCTATTCCAGCGCCCAATTCACTTTTCCCATTTTTCTTAGGCGTTTCCAAGTACGCCATCGTATACTGCCTATAGCCATCATCTCTCATTGTCCCGAATATATCTCTGAGAGCTTGCTCCTGCCAAGGTAGCATAGTAAAAGGCACACCACGCCATTTTCCTTTAGTGTGTTTCAGTTGTTTAATAAAATTGATAGTCCTGTCAGCCTTTGCCTGGTCGAAATACATGTTATTTCACTCCCGACAGCAAAGCTTCCATAGGATCTTCTTCCTCTGGCTGTTTTGCATCTATCCTGGTCCGGGAAGATGGCGTCAGGCCGAACTCAGTGCAAAATGCCTTAAACTGATCAAGCGCTTTCTGGGCTATCTTTACCTGTGGCCGCTCAAGCTCGTTCTCAGCGCCGGCCTTGTTGATGTATGTGTAGGTCATCCCGTACTTCTTGAGATAGCGCTGGCAATCAACAAAGATCTTCCAGCATTGGCAGGCTGCTGCGAAGGCTTCCCCATCCACAGTAGTGAGCAAACCAAGCCGTTCTAACTCGGGTGCCAGTTTGTCCCACATCTTTTTGCCCTCACCCGTCAACCAAGATGGACGCTGCGGAGCTATCGGCCTTGGTTTTGGCTCATTCTGTGGCAACGGTCTTTTGCCAGGGTTGCCTTCCAGCACTTTCAACGATGTCGGTTTAGGTTTCCGTCCTCTCTGAGACAAACTATCACCCCCTTTAGCGAATTTCGCGAAATTTTGCGCCGACTTGGCCGCCCGGTCTGGACGCAAAGGGTTGGCAGGATTTTCCACTCCCCTACCCCCTGCACATAGCTTCAAATGGCATTGCTGTGCCCTTTTGCGCTCTCCGTCCTTTTACCGAGTTGCAATGGATACATGCCGCCTGATGATTTGCAGGATCCCAAAATCTTGGATCGTCCGGACCATCAGGTGGAACTATGTGATCAACGCATTCAGCTAAATTCGTACAACCAAGTAATTGTAATTTGCAGAATACATTATCTGGTCTGCTCAGAAAATGTCGGCTATACTTTTGCCACCTGTATGTATAGCCGCGCTGATTAGCGGTTCCTCTGCGCCTGTCGTATTCTTTGTCTTTTTTATGCTTATCGCAATAGCCCTTCGAAACCAGTTCCGGACATCCTGGCTGCAAGCATGGTCGTAATGGTTTATACGGCATCTGTATCAACCCCAATAAAAAAGAGCCCGAAGGCTCTACTTGCTTATTTTGTGAGTTTTGCATAATCTAGAATATCATAATAGCCTGTATTTTCTTCCGTTTCTGTCCAATACAACGCAGATATATGCTTTGGATTAATTAAATCCATCCCAAATTGGATGAACTTGTCAAGAGGTTTCCCTTCTTTGTCAGTAATCATTTCAAGAAGATCTGTCGGTTTGTATTCAAGTTCTATTTTCTTACCATTATCCATGCAAACTATTGTAGTTACTTTTATAGCCATTTAATCATCCCCCTTTCATTACCATAATTCGCCACAAAAGGAGAATATCCTTCTTTTCGAACATCGCCACCTCAAAAACAGCAGTAGAGCCCGGACGTTCTTCGCGAGCGCCGGGCTCTGCCGATAAGGAGGAAGAAGCTGCCGCCCAAATTAGGAGGTCAGAAGTGCAAAATAAAAAGCCCTTTATATATAAGGGCAAATTCAGCTAAAATCGGTACATATTAATGTTCCATTTTTAAAAAAATTTTTTTCTGTTTCTCAATTTTTCTCATTCCTGCTCCCAGCACCCTCCTCGCTCCGCGTGGGCTGATACCGAGCGCGGCCGCGATCTCTGTCATCGTTTTTCCTTCTGCGTAATACATCCACACTACCTGACGCTGTCTGGCCGTCAACATAATTTCCATCACAGCATTTATGTATTTTCTCATCCGTTCCCTTTGCGCATTGTTGCAATTCTCCATCATTTCAGCGTCTTGTGGGTCCAGCGTATAAAAAACGTCGAGACTTTCGCTGGTTGCAAGTGAGTTCTTCGCTTCTCCACCACGAACGGTCATAGTAATGCTCCACCTCTCTTGTAACTTCCCGCAGGTCATTAAGCATGGACCTAAGCGGCTTTAGTCTTTCGTTTAGTTCTTCGATCATTCCGAGCTGTTCAGGGTCACGTGTCCGAGCTTGTAAAAAGTCACGCAGCCTGACCAGTTCTGATATTCTGTTGTCCAACAACTTTATCGCTTGCTTATATCCCGGTACAAGTTCCCTCACGTTGACCCCTCCCAGTCAGTCTTGTCTTTTGTATTCATACATTCCTGCTATTGTGAAGTTACTTAACTTTCACCAAGATGACATATATCTTGCCGCTTTGCACATCTTTGCCGCTAACCACAATGGCTTCGTCACCTTCGTGTACTTTTATTTCAAGCGTTTTCCCGTCCAAGTCTGCATAATCATAAGCAGGTATAACATCTTTTTCAAAAGACTGTTCCATACAATCACCTTCGCAATCTTTATATTTTCAGCAACCTCTCGCGGTTGCTTTCCAGAAACGCAACCTATGCAGTCTCTAGCGTCTTGATGATTCTGTTCAGATACCATGCTGCTTTCTTCAGGTCATCGACCCCGCCCTTGAAGCGGTACCTGCTCAGGTATTTGATTACATTTCCGATGCAGAACCCTTCAAAAAGATCCGGTCCAAGTTTGTCCTGGATATAGTCTATAACTTCAAATTTCCCTGTGGTGTAATGAGGTGGATGATCGATGATGTAATCCGGTATCGCTTTGCTAAGCTCTTTTGCAATCTCTTCCATCCCGGCCCTTGCTTCTTCTATCTCGGCATCGGTCATTCCAACATTTTCATCTTCGTATGCTTCCTCGTATTCTTCCTGATGTGCTGCGATCTTATCTGCGCTTTCGGCTGCAATCCGTTCAAAGTCCTTATGGACCTGTTCAGCAATTTCTTTGATGTCAGATCCGGACTCTTCCACATCAAGGGATATCTCTTCTCCTTCCTGCAGCACAGTAACTTCTGACTTGATGGGCTTTTTATGTCTTCCGGATTTGCCAATAAGCAATGAAGTAACTTTCGCTATCATCATTGATTTTTTCATTTTTGGGTATGCCGGCATAAACTGCTCTGCTATCTCTTCAACACTCATGCCTTCATCTGCCATTTTCTTCACAACATCTTTTGTCAGATGCGCCATATCAGTTCCCTCCAACTCTTTAGTTTTTTTCTCGAATCTACCGATCAGGCTGGTGACCGTCTGAAGTTTTGTCCCGAGTTTATCTGCGATCTCTCCAGGTGTCATTCCCTGATCAAGGAGTGCCTTAACCTTCATCCACGTGACGGCTCTTTTGCATTTCATTCTTTGCTTTTTGCCTTTCGTATTTTTCCTTTTCCTTTCTGCCTGCCGGGCTTTCGTAATATTCCTGTATGCACTTGCGTCTTTCTGCTTTCTCGATAGCTGCTACATCAGGTACAGGAGCAAATATTATTTCTTCTCCACTGGCCTTGAAGATCCGGTACCGTCGTGTGCGAAATTCGATGACGTCAAACCTTGTTCTGTATTTGCCGGTATCCACCAGGACGTATGCCGGCCGAATGTCAACTATCCTTCCGGTACAGGCCCTGAAATAACCCTGGATCCTATCTTTTTTCCGCGTTCCTTTCTCATAGATCTTCACTTCATCTCCAATTGCCAGTTCATCAGGCCGCATACGTTCACCTCCAGAGATTTAGTTGCCGGTGACAGGTTGGTGACAAGTTGTGACGGGTTGGGTGACAGGTTTGCGAACCTGTCACCGGCTTACAGCCGACTGCATTTGAAGTCATTTTGGTGACAGGTTTGACAGGTAGTTTTCAAAAACTTAAGATTTTTATATGCGTATTTTTTCTATACCTTTTCTTTTCTATTTTTATTTTTTATCCATTTTTATAAAAATAGATGGAAAAGGAAGAAAAAATAGACCCCAAACCCGCTTGGCTCTAAGGCGGTGACAGGTTGCAAAAACCTGTCACCAAACCTGTCATACCTGTCACCCATTTTACAAATCCTCCCAACGTTTTGGCAGACTAAGATCTGCCGGATCATAAAACTCCATCTGCTCATACGTCTTTTTACCTTCGTATTTCCAATGCAAGAACGACTTGGCCAGGTCGGTGAACCTGATACCTTCCCAGTAACGAGCATACTTATTGCGATCTTTTTGGAATCCGCGCTCCTGCAGCTTCCGCGCCAGTTTTGTTGCCGATACCGGGCGCAGTCCGTTCTCCGCGCACCAGGACGAATACACACGGTAGAGATCTGCTGATGAAACAGACGAGGCCGAATCAGCGATTACGCACTCATCCAGGAAGGCCTGCAGATTGTCCATTTCGATCCTGTACTCATCCGTGGCCATACGGACTTCTTCAGGAGGCATGAGCCCATAGCGCTGCCAGGCCATACAACCCTGAACCGCCCAGGCCAGCACACCCGGCAGCTCTGCACGGAGCTTGTTCGGCAGTTCTGTGTCCTGCTCTTCAGCCGTGATGTATGCCCTGAACGGTATCAGCATGATCCTGCGCCAGATGCCGATATCGGTACCCTTGATCACAGGCTTGTGGTTGCACTCCATCCACAGCTTGAACTCGGGAACGAACTCGAACGGTTCCTTGTACAGCCGCTTAGCCATTAGAGGAGCTCCACCTGTGATCTGTTTCACCAGACCTTCCTCGAGGCGGGCGCCTTCGTTCGGTTCGTCGGTCGTACACATCCGGGCCCCGGGGAGCCTGGCGATCTCGCCCATGCTGTTGTAGTTGTACTCCCTCGAAGTGAAAACCTTGTCCGAGGCCTTACGTACATATTCGCCCAGCATGGAGCGGATAGTCTCGATGAAAGTCGACTTACCGTTTTTGCCGGTACCGTACAGGATAAATATGCACTGCTCCTTTGTAGATCCCGTCAGCGTGTACCCAATGGCCCGCTGGATGAAGTCGATCAGGTCTTTGTTGCCCTCGAAAATCCTGTTGAGGAATGATTCCCAGGTTGGTGCCTTTGCGTCAGGATCATACGGTACTGGCAGGATCCTGGTGATCATATCCTCTTTTCGATGCAGCCGTAGTTCTCCGGTCCGCAGGTCCAGTGTCCCGTTGGCACAGTTGAGAAGGAATTTGTCACGGTCGAACCATTCTGGCAGTGCCGCGATGCCGGGGATAGACTCGGCTTCTCGGATCATGCTGTCCTTCTTGCTGGCGTTCCTGGACCCGCACAGCCATTTGTAAAGTTCCTTGCGCTTTTTCTCGTCGGCAATGAGTGATTCGTACCGGTATATTGCCGTGATTGCTTCATCGGCCAGGGTTCGGATCTGCCGAAGCGTGTCCTCGCGCCAGACTTTGCCATCGTATATGTACCAGCCCTTCATCACGTCATACTTCAGGATCTCGCCATACTTCTCAACCAAGCGCTGGGCGTTCCACATGTCGTTGTATGGTCCATAGATCCACTCCGGGAGTTTCTCCGGCGGAGGTTCTCCGATATAGTCCAGACCCTGGTCGATTTCCGGCGGTTCTTCCTGTTTGGACCGGGACTTTTTCGGTGCCGGTGGTTCGTACACTTCCCTGCAGTCTGCAATCGCGCGGGCAATGGTGATCTGGCCATACGTCCCTGCCTCACCCCGGCGCTCGTCCCATTTCTTCCGGTACAGCCCGGACCGGCGGAAGATCCTCTGCATCTGCTCGGCATCACACCGGGAGTAAAAGGCCAGCAGGTTGCACAACGCAATATCAGCTTCGCTCTGGCTGGCATATCTGCCCTTCCAGTTGCCGTTCATGAGCTCCGCGAACAGGTCCCCGTTTTTTGCATTGAGCGCGATCTCGATTACTTTTTCATCATCGAGAAAAACTTCAGAATTTGATGCGTTTTTAATGTTTTCCGCTTCATTTTTTTGAGTTTTTTTAGTTTCTACGTATTTAGCATGAACGATAGCCAGTTGTTCAGTGCGCTCCTCGATCTCTGTGTGGGCATCGTCCAGCACCCGGCCGGTCATGCAGAAGTACCGTCCGGTCTCATACATTTCGACGGGGTCCTTCCGTCGGCGGCCGGGCGGGAGCTTGCCCTTGCAGATGATATGGATCCCCCTGCCCGACTGGCTGAGCTCCGTGTAGCTGTCGAGAGTAGCGATGATATCCCTGGCCAGCTCCGTCAACTCACCCGTCTCCGGATTCCGGCAGTCGTCGATGTCCACACCGACGATACCGTCCCCGTTGAACACAAAGCCAATGCCGGGATAACCTGCCGTGACCATCTTGTCATGTGCGGTCCAGTAGTCGGTCCAGGTCTCGGGATTGTTGCTCATCGCCTGTCCGCCGGTAACCGGGTTGATCGGTATCTTTGTTTGTTTCCCGTTCCGCACGACCAGCTTCCAGCAAACCCATCTATCTATTTTCTTTAGTTCCTCAGGAATGTTGTTGAAGTACATTTGAGCAACCCCTTAAAATGGAATGTTCAGTGCCTCTTTGAGCTCTTCATTCGTAATGCCGGCCTTGCGAATCAGGTCGCTGATAAAACTGTATGTGTGCAGCAATTCAAGATACATCGGCCGGTACTGCATTTTCTGTTCCATAGGTACCGAATCATCATCAAACCATTTGCTCATTTTGACCATCGTGTTGTGCGCCTTCTTGAGCGTGTCGATCAGGTGTAGTTTCTCCCATTCTCCAAGCTCGATGCTGCATGTATTGTCACGGTTGAGTACGACTTTGAAAGTTACGCCTTCAGCCATATCCGTCACTCCTCCTATGGCATCTTTTCATATGCCTGTGGCGGCGGGCTTGCCGGCCTGGCCGCTGCAGCTGCTGCCTGCTGTTTCAGATCCTGTATAGGGTACCCGTTTCCGGGCTGCCCCTGTGTCTTTGGTGGCTCCGGTGGCACCTCCGGCGGCGGTGGCGGTGCAGTTGTGTCATCCTTCTTGCTGTCAGCGAAGTCGACCTCATCAGCAACGATCTCAGTGATATAGTGCTTCTGACCATCCTGGTCCTCCCAACTGCGCATTTCTACACGACCGAACACTATCACCTTGCGACCTTTCCGGAAATATTTGCTGCAGAACTCCGCTGTGGATCTCCACGTGACTATCGGAAGAAAATCCGCCTGAGGACCGTTTTCAGACTTGTACCGGCGGTCGACCGCCAGCGTGAATGTGCACACTGGCACGCTGTTCGCCATTGTGTACCTCAGTTCCGGATCTTTTGTCAGCCTACCTACTAACATGACCTTATTCATTCCAACCCCCTCCTACACGTTGTTTTTCTTTTGTATTTTCGGGCTCAGCGGGCTCTCTGTCGGCCGGCTTCTTGCCCCACTTGACGAACATCCCGCAGTCCTTACAGTCTATCCTGGAATAGTGCGGACCATGGTCCATAATGGTTTCCATGAGATCTATGCTCCCGCACCATCTACAAGCATCTCTCATGCCAGGTCACCACCTTCGCACTTTGGGTCCACCGATAACCTGGCAACCAAGCTTCAGGTATACTTTCTTCCTCTCCCGGGCCCAGAACACCATCTGCCTGACCTTGCTGTCATAGATGTCATACACCACAGGCTGAGACTTGCCCTCGTACGGCCGCATGATCCGGCCAACCGCCTGCTGGATCGATGTCTTGTCCCTGTGTGGAGTGATGAGTATCAGCCTATCGAGCCTCGGAATGTCCAGGCCCAGTTTGGCCAGCTGATATGTCGCAAACAGGAACTGGTACTTGCCGGCACGCATGTCGGCCATAATCTTTTCGCGCTCGCGCTTCGGCGTTTCACCGCAAACAAAGACAGCTGTGAAACCATGGTCTTTGGCCAGTTTCGTAAGCCTCGTCAAATGCTCTAAACTATCGCCCAGCGCAAGGCATGAATTGTTTTCCCGGATACAGTTCTTCATGATCCACAAGATAGGATAGTCTCGTTCCAGGTCTTCCCGCATTGCCTTATATAACTGCTGTATGTTGAGCATTTCGCCTTCCGGTGTCTCATACTCGAAATCCGTTTCGATGAACTCCACCCTCGGCTTCATGACCGGGAGCCGCGGATCATCCTGAGCAACTTCATAGATTTTCGGGCCAATGATATGGAACATGGTCTCAATCAGTCCGTCACTCCGGTACTCGCTGGCCGTCAGACCAAACCTGTAATATGCCGGAAATTGAGATATAACTGATTCAAACATCCGGGCGTTTTCCTCGTCTTTAAACACCAGATGAGCCTCATCGACAACAACACAACCAAACTTCCACTTAATCTCCGAGAGATCTCTCTTGTACAACGTCTGTACTGTCGCAAAAGTCATGTGGGATCCTATTGACATATTTTCCGCCTGAATTATACCGACCTGATCTCCAGAGAGGCCCAGCCTGGTCTTGGCCCGGTCCATGCTCTGTTTCAGCAGATCCATCGTATGAGTGATCCAGAGTGTGGGCTGTTCTAACTCAGCGATAATACCCATAGCCGTCTCAGTCTTGCCGGCGCCGCAGGGCATAATGATAACTCCCTGCTGCCATGCTCCGGCCAGATGCACCGCCGGTGCCTGGTAGTCTCTCAATTGTGGCTTTTGTGGGAAGGCAACCGGATTCAGGAGAACTCTCTTGTCGATCCTGCGCCCAGGACAACCTACCCTGGACATCAAATTCCACAGCCGGGCATAATATCCGCGCGGCAGTATATACTGTATCTGACCATTGACCTTTCGCTCGCTCCACAGCTTGAAGTATTCCGAGCCCCAAGTCCAATATCCGAGCCCTATTGCTTTTTTTCTTGTGTATGCCGGGTTTTTGATTGTGAGCTCCGTTTTGATCTGCCCTAGAAAATTATCAAGAACATCCTCAAGGCGAAGCATATTATCAATGATGATTTTCATTTGTTTTCTAGCCTCCTTTTAAACCAACTCATATCCCATCCGCTGCCCTTACGCGGAAGCTCCGGAAAGTCCAGCATATTGATGCTACCCCGGCGGCCTGAGCATACATCATCCCGGACTGCGTGCCACGGAATCAGGAACGCCCGCTTTGTGTTCTCTGTCAGCCAGATCCCGATGATGTATGCGTGATCCTTACCGACCAGCTGCATGAATCTGTCCAGGCCTCGGCGTTCGTTTAGTGTGATACTCTTAGTGTTATAATCAATTTTTGGTTTTTCCCGGACTTTGACCTCTATCGCATAACCCCCGCCCGGCGGAATGATCAACTTGTCAAATACGGTACCGTAGCCGGCATTGATCAGCTTGTGGTTCCAGAGTCCGACGGACCGGAGAGAGGCCGTTATGAGGCTCTCCCCTTTAGCCCCGCGCTCCTGTTTTTGCTTTTGTGTGATTTTCTCCATCTGCAACCTCCCTGACGTAATACAGAAATGGCCTTAGTTCCTCTCTGCTTGCTCTCCGGCGTTTCTTGATGATTTTTTCATTCAGGGCCTGACAAACTACTTCTGCCCGATTCCGAGACTTGTAATGTCCGAGAAGCGGACCATTGCCAGGACGGACGATTTCGTACTTGCTCATAACCGCTTCACCCTGCTACCGTTCTCTGTCTGTTCAACATAGATCTGTTGCGGGAAATGGTTCTTCATGTTTTCGTCGTGGGATATTGCCAGGATCCTCATCTCAGGATAGCGTTCATGGATCGCAGCCAGAGCGGCGCAGTATGCGTCCACACCTTCTGCATCGAGGAAAGGCGGCTCATCGACAAACATCATCCCCAGCTGCAGCCCAACTCGAGACGCCTTGATCATGGCAAGTGCAAAACTGACCGCCAATGCAGCTCGTACCTTCTGTCCGCCGGACCTGCTCAGGTATGGCAACACACCATTGTCGACGTCATTGATGATGATATCGAGTGTAGCCACTTCTTTTGCTTTGTTGCTCTTGAGGGTTTTTTCAGTGACAAACTCCACCCGCATCCGGCCACCGGTCATCTGTGACAGGATATCATTTGCTGCAGCTTCGAGTTCGGGCACGATATCCCGGATGATTTGATACGGGATTCCGTCCTGGCTGAAAGCCTGGGCCAGTATCTCAAGGTTGGCCGCATGACCGGCAGCTTTCTGCAGTTGCTCCTGTTTCTCTTGTAGCTTCTGCTTTCTGGCCTCAAGTGCTTTGAGTTCTGCATTGATACGCCCGATGCGCTGATTGAGTTCAGAGATTGATTTTTCAAGCATCTGCACAAATGTTTCTGCCTGATATTTCTCTTTGCTAAGAGCTTCCTTGTCGGCCGTCAGGGCGGTTAAGTTCAGCCTGTCAATGATCTGATCACACCGCTTATGCAGATCCTCGATGTCGGCAGACAGCTGAGCGATCGTCCCTTCTGTGGATTCGACAAACTGTTTTGCCTTCGGGATCTCATTTGCCAAGTGCTCATATCTTGCCAGTCTTTCAACTCTTGCTTCGAGTTCTGCTGCTTTCCTTGTTTGCTCTTCGAGTTCCTTTATTTCTGGATCCAATATAGCCAGCTCTTTTTCAATTTCTTGTTCCCTTTTGAGAAGTTCTTCTCCCCGAACCTTCAGCTGTTCACCCGTTGCAACTTCAGCTGCCAGTTGTGCGAGTTGCTCTTTTGCATCACGGTACGTCCTGACATCTTTGATCACGGCATGATGATGTGCCAGATCATAGTTGAGTTCATCGATTTGTTTCCGGATTGCATCAGCTTTCCCTTGCAGTTCTATCAGTTCAGTTTTCGCAGCTTTCGCTGACTGCAAGAATTTGCACTGAGCCCGTCCAACATCGATACAGCCCGAATCTTTCAGCATTTCTGTCTGGCTTTGCAGATTTTTTATCTTGATGCTGATGCTGCTCAATTCATTACACAGTTCCGTATGCTTTGATTTTTTCAGTTCGCATTCTTCCAACTCTTCTTCGATGCTATTGAGGCTCTCGACAGTGTGACGAAGCTTCTCCTGTTTTTCCAGCTTACACTCAATCACACTCAGTTTATCGAGCACAATCTGCCGAGCCCGGCGCGTTTCGATGAGTTCCTGATTGTGCTTGATCTGTCTGGTTTTCTTGTCGGCCAAGAGCTGCAGCTTCCCGTCCAGTGCTGCAAGATCCAGCCGGGCTTGATTGAGTTCAGCGTATTTCTCCAGGATGTTCTGCTCATTCTGCAGGAAGCTCTTCGTCTCTTCTACACGGCGCTGGAGGTCGTCGCGTTTTTGCTTCTTTGCTGTGTAGGCGTCTGTGATATCCTTCAGTTCATTTTGCAGTCTCCGAGCCTCTTCCTCATACCCGGCAATGGCGCCCAACTTCTCCTGGATCTCGCTCAGCTTGTTCTTTGCCACGGCAAGGTCATCCTGAGCTACGTGCAACTCGACTTCCGCCATCCGTCTTTCCGCGTGGAGATCTTCCTCGCCGGCAACCTCATTCTCAAGTTCGGCGATCTCTTCCTTGCTTGCCCGGATCTCCCTGTTTACGTCTGTCAGCTTTTCTTTTGTCAGCTTCAAGAGTTCATCATATATCCCGAGGCCCAGCAGGTTAGCCAGGACAGCCATGCGCTCGCTCTTGTCGGCCTCCATGAATTTGCCATACTGGTCCTGCATGATCAGTACGCAGGACTGGAAGGTGTCACAATCCATGCCAAGCAAGTCGATGATTTTCTGCTGGGTATCAGTCATGCGATCGCAGCTGTGGTCAACCCAGACATAGCCACTGTCGCCCTTAGTTCCTTCTCCATAATCAGAGAATGCGAATTCACGTTTTGCCAGCGCCAGCGTGCCCTTACCGGACCTCTGCCTGGTTCTTGTTACTCTCCAAAGGTTATTACCGAGCTGGAAGGTGAAGCTGATGCTTCCGGACTTTTCGTCATTGCGTATCCAGCCGGTCAGTTCGTTTTCCCTGGTCTTTTCATACAGACAATCAGTGATGGCATCCATGAACAGGCTGGACTTCCCGGATCCGTTCTTGCCATTGACCATGGCGAAATAGATATCCTGGAAATTGAATGTTTCTTCAACGTACGAGCGGTAGTTACGGACCGAGATCTCCACAGGGAGGAACAATCCGGAAGCGGTACCCATCGGCATGCTCGCCTGTGCCTCGGCAATGATGCCGGATACTGTTTCAAGCAACTGGACTACTTTTTCAGGCTCAACATTTTTTTCGTCCAGATACCTCTGCAAGCACGATTCTACGGTCATCTTCTCGTGGAATGCATTTTGGTTGACGCTGGCCGTCACCTTCTCCGGCCTGATCTCGGTTACATAGTAGGCGCCGGCAGCATAGAAATCCTGCTCGAGCTTCTTTTTATTGAAGGCTTTTTCTGTCTCAACATCGCAAATATAGAGGACCCGGACGACTTTATCGCGGTACTCATCCTCATCAATACACCGAGTTATAAGTCCTTCTTTTTGGTAGATGCTAATTAGGCCGGAGTCCCATCTTTCAGTTTTGAACTCCCTTGCCGGCATCTCAATGAATCTGTGCTCGTATGTGATAGGTGATTGAAATGTGCCAAGTTCATGGATCCAGAAGCCCTTTCTATGCCCTTCATCATTGAAAGTGAAAGCATCTATCGATCCGGCATAGAAAACGGGCTTGTAGCAGTTGGCTACCTCCTGAGCCTTGTGGATGTGCCCCAGGCACACCAGGTTAAACGCGCTGGCATCCAGCGCAGCTGCCGGTAGCACGACTTCATTTGCTTGGAATAAATGCTCGCCATTATCCAGTTCAGCCCCCACAACAGTGTGGTGAGCCATCAGAACCGATGGGATATTCGGATCCACCTGGGCCGACAGGCCGGCTACGATATTGGCCAGTTCCTGCGAAAATACTTTGATCTCTTCCTCGGCTGACATTCCCGGGAACTGCGCACGGAAATGGCCTTTATCAAAGCCAGGCAGGCCAGCGACCTGAATATCACCTGATTTTGTAGGTACAATAGTGATGCCGGGAGCGACAAAATATTCAACATTCTTTGTCAGTTCTGACAGTATGCTGAATTGTGACCTTCCGTCGTGATTCGGGGTACCATAGAGGACAACAACAGGAGCGATCTCCCCGAGCCTGTTCAGATACGTGGACGCTACTGCAACTTCCGTCAGGGCCCTGTCTGACCATACACGCGCCTGGTGGAATATATCGCCGCATACCAGGATAATGTCCGGCTGTTCCTTCCACGCAGTTTCAAGAAGCGCATGCAGGCATTTCATTGTGTTTTCCATTCTCTTCATCGGATCATCGCACTGGGGCCCGACGTAGGCTCCCAGGTGCCAGTCAGCAGTGTGGAGTATCTTCATGCCTGCTTCCCTCCCTGCTTTCTGGCCGCCTGCTGGCATTTCATGCACAGCGGAGCACCGAATTTATTGGCGCTGAACTCATATACGTTCCTGGCAATCTGAACTTCGCACTGGCTGCACTGCAGGATTTCCTCTTCCTGCTCTTCCCAGGGCATAGGGTCCGGCGGGCCGGCCTCGTAATCTTCATCGATGATCTCTCCAGTTTCCGGATTATAGTCATGGTGTTCTTCCGGCAATGCTTGTGCCGCACCCGTGCTCAGCTGCAGGCCGGAGCCATACAGAAGGTTGCTGCTGGCTATTGCGCCGGCAATGAGTGCCTTCTTGACATCAGCATCCCGGCTATCCAGAACAGGGTACACAACGATGAACGGCTTCTGGAGTTCTTCGATTGTATACGCGCTCTTGATCGACAGGCCTTTTCTGATGCAGCGGGACAGGGCTTTGCTTTCAGCATGCTCGTACGCAAATGCCTTTGTCTGTCTGAGCTGACCTTCTTTAAGATGTGTCATGTTGCTGAAATCCATCTCTCTTGTTGCCTGGACCAGCCTCCAGCCTCCGGAAAGTTCGGGCAGCTTGATTGTCACCCTGACAGCGACATTAGACCTGGCCGCACAATTTCCACATGCCGGAGCCTTGCCGGTTGCTTTCACGATCTCGATGCAGTTCTCGCAGATCTTGGACCTGACCCTGGTTGACTCTACTATCTGGCCATTAGCGGCCGTAAATAATTTCAGCAGAGCCTTATGGGTAAGGGCGTACATTTTAGGACCGTTCTGTGTTTCAGCGTTTTTCTCTTCATATATATCCCTGTCATTGAGATCCGTGGATATCCTGACCTGGTTAACAACCAGCCTGTAGATTGGGTTGACTTCCTGGATGCTCTGGACCGGTATTAAAAGATTGAATTTATCCTGGGGGTAATCGTTGATGATTTCATAGATCTGGTTGCTCATTTACATTCTGACCTCCTTTGTGATATCTTTTAAGTGGAACTGTTTTGCTTGGCCAGCCATTTGCTGACTACCGCTTCCTCGAGCATTGCGTAGTCCCTGGCTGGCATTTCTATTTCTGTCTTGCTTCCGTAGTAGTTTCCGTCATACTCAGTGAGCACGATCGTGATGTTTTCCGGTGGTCCACTGGTGCGGTCCTCGATGATATCCGCATCCCGGAGCTGTTCGACACGCATTTTCATGTTGCATCACCTGCCTCGTAGTTCTCGCAGAACAGTAACTCTGTCGATTCTGTATCTCCATCGGGTGTGATGTGCTCAACATTACAGTTACTGAGCGTTACTGAATCAGGACACTCACAGCCTGTCTCCGGGTTGTTGTATTTGCATGTGTCCCAACCGCAATTGACCTCTGGCATCCTCAAACCCTCCTGTCGTAGTGTTTTGGCTTGATCAACCTGATAGTTTTGCTTTTGAGTGCTGCTTTGCGCCGCGCTTTCTCGTATACCCTCCCTCCTTCGAAGCTGGCGACTACTGAAACAAGCATCAGTATGGTTACAATCCATTCATGCATTATCTGGCCTCCCTTCTATTAGCCACACGTCATGTTTCTCGTTGCCTATGTTCCAAGCTGTTTCATGATCTGCACAGTAAATATCAATTATCTTGCTGTCATACTTGTCCCGGACCCACTTGGCTGTCCGGTCCTGTACTATGTACTCACGGCCATCTATCATGATCCGGCTCCCCAGCGGAAGCCATCCGGCCACTGATACACCAGGCGTAAGCTCCACGCCGGCGGCCCCATAGACTTTTCCGTCTGGCCGGTTCTTTGCCCAACGACCGCAACATTTCTCACAGCTGCAATATCCAGTGACGGTGTACTCACCGAGGTACGTTATCTGCTGAGCTTTCCGTTCGCCACCACGGCCGACCATCTCCCCCTGCAAGGAACTCTTCTGGAGTTCCCGGATCTGACGTGAAAGTTCGTCGATGTGGGATTCCTGAACAGCTTTTTCCTGCTGTATCTGCTCTATCTGAAGCTGCAGTTCTTGGCTCGTTTTTCTCAACTTGGCGATTCTATCGGCCATAAGAAACAAGAGTGCGAAAAACTCGACTAAGCAAATGATAACTGGCAAAATGATGGGTAACGCACTACGTTTATTCATTGCTGCTCACTCTCCCGTATACTTTTGTAGTACTGGCAAGCGGGATCCTCGAAGTCGACAAGTTTACCCGACATAGCGCACAGGGCTTTCCCATCGTCCAGCTGCTCATCAGAAACCTGGTCCATGTCAGCGTGTATGCACTCTCCGCAACGGCCGACAGGTAGAGGTGCAGTAGTTGACTCAGGTTCATCTTTGACATGTTCTCCCATCTTCTGGAGCATGGTCGCTGTAGCCTTGCGGTACTTGATGTAGCTTTCCGGATCGGTTTGCTGTATTTCTTTCAGGGCTGAAAGCAGCTTTTTGTATGTATCAACGATGATATCGAAGTAGACCTTGTATCTCTGTGCAGCATCGTTCTTGGCCAGTTCTGCCTTTTTGCGGAGTTCCTCAAGCTCCTTTTGGACCTCGTCGGGTACTTTCTCCACGGTTATGGTATCAGTGGCACTTATTTCGATTGGTTTGCTCTTCAGCTGCTCTTCGAGTTCGTCTATTCTGTCCTCAGCTGCTTTCCGGGCCGCTTCAGTTTTATTTAACAGGTCTCTAAGTCTCTTGACTTCATCGTCGTTATTGGCCTGCTGCGCTTCCCTGAGCTTTGTCTGGAGCTTTTCCGTTTCTTCTTTTAGTTCATTGTTCTTCTTTTTCAGTTCGTCCTGGAGCATTTTGACGTCCGCCTGAGTGTTCCTGAGAACCTGATCTTTTGTGCGGAGTTCCGACTCTAATTCCTGTCTCTCTTTCAAGAGCTTTTCAGCGTACTTGGTCCTCTCTTCCACTATCCTCTGTGCATTTTCATATTTCTGCTTCCATTCCTTGACGGCCGCCTCAACCTCCCGTGTAGACATATCTTCAAGATCATGCTGCTGTATAAATTCATTGCGCTGATCGGCAGGGACATCGAGAAGCGCATAGATTTTCGTCGGCGAGAAATTTCCCAGCGCTGGGAATTTTTCTGCTTCCTTAGCAGCATTCATGAACCGATAAGCCGTGGACTTGCTAAAATCAACTTTTTCTTTCAGCCAGTCCAGGAAACGCTCACCCTCGCCCAATTGCTCTTTTGCTTCAATCAGTCTTTTGCCAATCTCTATTATGCTGTTAGCAGCTTGCGCCTTATAAAAGTTGATCTCTGCCTCTATCAGTTCAAGAGGCCTTGCCAGTTTGTCCATATAACCCTCCCCTTTCGGATCATGCCGGTACAGTTATTTTTACTTTCTGTCCTTTTTTCTTTTGGAATATTTTCTCTTCGGTCCAGACCTTCAGGAACTCATCAATCTCAGGAGTAGTGGAACAGTTGTTCATTCCCCTGGTCTGGATAATGCGGTCTCCGAACAGTTCGAGTGTGTAATAAGGCTGGTCTGGATCAGTTGCTTTTCTGATGAGAAAGATGCTGCAATATCCGCTCGCATGCCTTTCGGCATATGTGCCGACACAATGATGGAGTGCTTTACCTTCCTCTATGAGTTCCCTTACCGATTTGACTGGTCTGATAATAAGTCCGCCATACTCAAATCTGTATTTCTTGCTCAGTGTTTCATATCTGACTTTGAAGCTGAATTCGAGCTTCTCATTTTCTTTAACTTTTACCTGTGCAATCGTGTTTTGATGCGCTGTGTAAAGGTCTTTGGGGAACAGGACACGTTCGCTTTTCAGGTCCATTTCAAGTGTCATACAATCCCTGAGATAATCCCTGTAATTGACCAGGGTATCGCTCAGTGAATAAAAATGCCTCCTGACATTCAGGTCATTGCCCTTTTCATATTGCTTTTTGAGATAGTTGAATGTTTTTCTCAGGGTTGAGTATTTTGTAAGTAGAGGGATGTCACGGGGATATACGTATGTTAGTACTTTTTCGACCTCCTTGAGCTCCTGGATGGTATATCTCTTTTTATCTTTCTTATTCATCTGATACAATCTCAGAAATAGCGGACTATCCACAGATATGCCCGAATTACGCAGCAGCTTCAGATCGGCCCGATTTATCCTGAGCATCTTGAATACGGTTTTCCCCTTCCAGTTGACGGCACCATATGTTGGGGCCCCGGTGAGCTTAGCTTCAATCAGTCGCTTAAAGCCCAACTTGGTTAGATACTCAACCGTCCTTGGATATTTTGAGAATAAGTCGAAAAATTTGACCGCGCCCTCGTCGTTATATGACTGCCAGCAACTGTATTGAAAAGGTGTACCTTCTACTGCTCTTTCAATGCTGTCTATTGAATAAGCCGAAATACCTCTCGTTTGGTTATAAAGCTGCCATGTATGCAATTCGCTATAGATTGTGGTTGATGTTTCGAAATTATCCCATCCTGCAGCATGCATTTTGCGTTGAATTTCATCATAATATGTATATCTGCTCAACATAACGCTTTCACCGATTTTGAAGACATAAAGCGTTTTATCAATGAGCTTGGGCTCTACGCTTTTGAAATCTTTAACTGTGAAATCTTCAACACCATAAATGCCTCTGGCCACGATAGCCTCAGGGTCCACAGCGGACTTTTCATAATAGATAAAGTAAACTTGATTGATCATCCTTGTCCGGCTAATACCTGATGATTGAACAGTGACTTCTTCTTTGCATTTCGGGCAAATAACTATATATTTATGATGCAGTCCTTCGGTTTTGAACTCGTTCTTGCATGCCGTACAATAACCGTACTGCTGCTTTCCTTCTCTCCAAGTAAAGATATAATCAGGAAATAGCTTATTAGCGAACTCCAAGATTTCCGGACTATATTCTTTATTGAAATGCTTTAAATAAAGAGATGCCCTGATTGAACTCATAGCAGATCCTCCAGTCTTAGATCGAACTCCTCCCCTGATGTGGATTGGGGCGGTTCAACTGGTACCGGATTGCCGGCCGATGGCAGCTGAGCTGTGGATGCTCCGGAGATTCCAAAATAGTCCATAATGATTGCAAATCCTTCATCTGGCGCAATTACAGCACAATTGCCGACTTTGCGCTTTTCAGCTACCTTGCGTATTGCATCCAGGCTTTTTTCAATCGATTTGTCACTTGCCAGGATCTTCTCTGCTGAACTCGGATTTGATTCCACACGCTTGATCAGGTATTGACCGACTACCTGGATATAAGAGTTGTTTTTGTTGCGGTCCATTTCAGATCTGAGCTTTTCAATGGCTTTTTGCAACATTTACACTGACCTCCTTTGATTGTTCATCTGCTTTGGCTTGCTTTGCCGTCATAGCCGGTATTCCGCACCACGGATCTCCGGGCCTTATTCCAAAAAACTTGCAAGCTTTTCTCTTGGCCTGAGTACTGTTTTTGGCTTCAACTTCAGCTGTCCTTTCCCCGGGAGTTGTGACTATGTGCTTCATTTGGACCTCTCCTCTCTGCTTTGCACACCGGACACAGCTTCCAGGACTTTTTCTGCCGCTTCAACCTGCGCTCCAATGTCCTGTCCCCATCTGGCCAGGTTCGGACTACTTCAAAGCTGATCCCGGCCCCCCGGACTACCTGCAGCAGCCTGGCGCCGTGCGCGGTGCATTCATGATCGTGGATGCGCTGGTCCAGGTTGTCTGTGTATCCTATGTAGTGCCTGGCGTGCTGATATGGCCGCTCAAAGTGGATCAGGTAGACCATGGGTGCCTCTCCCCTTATAGATATGTTCTTGCTCGGGAACTCACAATAACAGAATCAAACTGCAGCGTTTCTTCTTTTATGTTCCCGATTAGGAACTTCAGGAGCAAAAAAAATTGCATCAAGCGTAGTGCCAAGCAGGTTTGCAATCCTGTTACACTCCTGCAGCGTAAAGTCTCTTTTGCCGTTAATTTTTGCGGTGAATGCTGAAAGAGACATTCCAATAGCCTTTGCGAGACTCTCGTAACTAGTATAACCCGCCAGAACCATGGCTGCACGGACGCGCTCATGAGGCTTGGGTTTAAGACGTGACATTTACTTACCCCCTTTGTCTTATGCGATGTTCCCGTTTGGGAACAATCTTATTTTAAACCATAAGGACGTTAAAGTCAATAGAATTTTTCCTATTTGGGAAAGATTTTATTTACAAAATGAGCGATTTATCATATAATGCAAGTGTTAAAATATACACAATTTTAGGAGGTGGACGCGATAAATAACAGGTTGAAAGAATTGATCGACATTCTTGGAATGTCGGTAGAAGATTTTGCAAAAGAATTCGGGATAAACAGAAGCTCAGTTTATAGATATACCGGCGTCAACAAGAAGGAACCTCGGGAATTGCCAATACCCCTCGCTGTACGCATATGTGAAAGATACAACATTAGCTTAGATTGGTTGGCAGGCAGACCCGATGCAGTAATGTACCGCGATAACACAATAAACGCTCTTGTGGAAATTTATAATGGTCTTTCTGACGAATGCAAAAAGGAATTATTTAGCTTTGCAATGTATCTGAGAGGGAGGGATAAAAAAAGTGAATGAGATAAAGACCTCTGTCTTTCAGCGCAAAAACAAAAAACAATGGGTAGCAAAAATAACGTTTCCTCCTGATCCTTATACCGGACAGAACAGACCGCCTAAGACTTTTACAAGCAATCTCAAAGGGAATGCTGGCCGGCAAGAAGTAAAGCGGAAGATGGACGAATTTTTACGGAAATATAAAGAGATCGATATATCTTCTGCGGATACTTTAACAGTGAGAGGCTGGCTCAAAGTATATGCCGAAGTTTATGGCACCAAATGGGAGCAAACAACCAGAGAAGGTTACCAGCAAAAAATTGACAATTTGATCAACCCATTCATTGGAGATATTATACTGTCTCGTGTATTACCAATGCATATAACTCAATTATATAATACCTTACGATCTATAGATCGAAGCAAAAACCCTGATGGCACAATAAATCCCAGAGGATTGAATCCCGATGGCACTCCAAAAATCGGATACAGCGAGAACACTATCTTACAGGTGCACAGAATACTCCACAGAGCTTTTGAAAAAGCAGTCGCGGATAAGAAAATGGAACGCAACCCATGTGATGGTGTAGATGCCCCCAGCCCAGATGAATATGTACCAACGGTTTATAATGAGGAGCTGTTTGTAGAGCTTTTAGAAAAACTTAAAGGCCACCCCATGGAAGCCATAATTCTTATTGCAGGCATGTGCGGGCTAAGACGCGGTGAATTGCTTGCACTGACATGGGAAGATATTGACTTCGATAACGAGATTATATACGTCAGAAGAAACAGGGTCCCCACGCGGAAGTTGGGAGTAATAGAAAAGAACCCCAAAACAAAAAAAAGCCTGCGCAAATTCTCAATACCAAGCGAAATAATGCCGGCCCTAAGACGATGCAGGGGGATCGGGAAAATACTGACCCGGCCTGATGGACAAGAATATCATCCTTCCAGCGTAAGCCAGGCCTTTAACAAATTTCTTAAAAAGAACGGTCTACCCCATATACGTCTCCACGATCTTCGACATTTTAACGGAACCATGATGCTAAAGTATGGGCTCTCCGAGAAAGAAATCATGGAACGTGGTGGTTGGGCAACAACTGCCATGGTGAAAAGGTATCAACACGTCCTGGAGGACATGGATAGAGAAGCAGCAAATAAGCTAAATAATGTGTTAAATGTGAGAGGTAAGTCAGGTGTCTTTTTGGGTGTCTCCTCAAAAAAATAGGCTTCGAGGGAAACCCCGAAACCCTTGGTGCCGAAGACCGGGATCGAACCGGTACAGTGTTGCCACTGCAGGATTTTAAGTCCTGTGCGTCTGCCAGTTCCGCCACTTCGGCATATCAACAATAACATATGATAACACCTGCTTTTTCAAAAAGCAAGTGTGACCAGGAGGCAAATGATTCTAGAAATACTGGG
>Ga0208938_1000519_pt1 | contig 28638 bp, 24 predicted proteins | sample AD_UKC125_MetaG_FD_184434 | JGI IMG/M metagenome (GOLD analysis project Ga0208938, IMG submission 184434) | Active sludge microbial communities of municipal wastewater-treating anaerobic digesters from USA - AD_UKC125_MetaG (SPAdes) (version 2) | ecosystem: Engineered > Bioreactor > Anaerobic >...
TATGCGGCCATATTCATACCTCTCACCACCTTTCCTCAGAATTGTTCTAAAGCAATCGGCTTAATTATACTACTCCATATCATGGATATCAAATGAGAAGCATCCTGTCGTTGTCAAGTTCAGCGCCGCTCTTTCTGCCGAACTGTTCCACCAGCCATTCGACGGTGACGCTTTCGCGTTCCTTTCCGCTGATGTCCATGATAATCCTGCCCTCGTTCATCATAATGGTCCTTGTACCATGCTCGAGCGCGGCTTTCATGTTGTGTGTTATCATCAGTGTGCAGAGGTTGTTTTCTTTTACTATTTCATCTGTGAGTTCAAGGACCCTGCGGGCGATAGAAGGATCCAGCGCCGCAGTGTGTTCGTCCAGCAGCAGGAGTTTCGGCCTGACGATGGTCGCCATGAGCAGTGTCAGGGCTTGCCGCTGGCCTCCGGAGAGTCTGCCTACCTTTTCCTTCATCCTGTTTTCCAGTCCCAGTTCAAGACGAGCCAGCTTTTCCCTGAAAAAAGCCAAATCTGCTTTCGATATGCCGGGAGTAAGTCCCCTGGATTTGCCCCTGGCGTAAGCTATCGCAAGGTTTTCTTCGATTGTCATATCGAAGGCCGTTCCCATCAGCGGGTCCTGGAACACCCTGCCGATATAAGCTGACCGCTTGTACTCAGGCATCCTTGTTATATCTTTGCCGTCAAGCAGTATATTACCGCCGTCCAGCTCATACACGCCCGCTATGCAGTTGAGCAGTGTCGACTTGCCGGCGCCGTTGCTCCCGATGACAGTGACGAACTCGCCTTCGGCCATCTCGAGATTTACATTGTCAAGCGCGATTTTTTCGTTGACACTGCCTTTATTGAAAATTTTCACTGCATTTACTATCTTAAGCATTACCGGCTGCCTCCCTTGTACCTGCTTAAAGCCGCCTGCCTGCCGGCCAGCGATATGACCTTGTCACGGATGGTCCCCATGGACAATGCCGCAGCAACTATGGCCGCAGACACCAGCTTGAGGTCCGTGGCAGGCATGCCAAGTTCGAGTGCGCCTGCTATGATGAACCTGTATGTGACGGCGCCGAGTACTACGGCGATGAGCCTTCTCAGTAACGAGCCTGTGCCGAATATGACTTCGCCGATTATAACGGACGCAAGTCCTATAACTACCATCCCGATGCCCATGCCAATATCGGCAAAACCCTGGTATTGCGCCAGCAAAGCACCGGACAATGCAACAAGTCCATTTGACAGGGCGAGTCCTACTATCGTCGTCAGGTCTGTATCAACGCCGGAAGCCCTGACCATTTTGTCATTGTCGCCGGTAGCCCGGAGGACAAGGCCGAACCTGGTTTTCAGGAAATAGTACAGCAGAACGATGATCAGCGCAAGTACTGCTGTGTTCAGGATAAGCGCGATGTACCGCTCCAGACCAGTATCCAGGAACGGGCTGAAAATGGTCGGTACGCCCAGGATCCTCGACAAAGGTATATTCGACTTGCCAGCCATCACCTTCAGGTTTATCGAGTAAAGCGCAAGCATCATCAGTATACCTGACAGGATAGGCTGTATTTTCAGCTTCGTTGTAAGCAGCGCTGTAACGCATCCCGCAGCGCAGCCTGTGAAAAATGCCAAAATGAGCCCGAGCGCCGGCTGCCCGCTTACGCACAGCATGGCGGAGCATGCGGCACCCAATGTGAAACTGCTGTCCACTGTCAGATCAGGCATATTCAGTGTGCGGAACGAGATGAACACTCCCAGAGCCATTACTGCATAGATTATGCCAAGTTCCGCTGCACCCTTTATGATATCAGCCATGGTCAACTTCTCCTGTTTGCTTTATAGTGCTTAACCTATTATATCATTTATTGTTATGTATACAAAAATTTTCATTCAGAATGTTTCCTGCGGTTTAAATTGGGACGATTATTCGAATACCTGAACAGCTTCATTTAGCACATCCTCAGGCAAGGTTATCCCGATTGCCTCGGCTGTCTTTTTGTTGACATAGATCTCGACCTCGGACATCATCCTTACCGGCATTTCTCCCGGGTTTTTCCCGTTTATTATCTCGATGGCCATATCGGCAGTTTCCCTGCCCAGTTCCACGTAGTTGATGCCGTATGTGGCAAGGCCGCCGTCCGCCACCATCGAGTCAGCACCGACGTATACAGGTACTTTTGCGGTTTGAGCCACCTGTGAAACTATCGGCATTGCAGCTGCAACGGTGTTGTCGATGGGGGAGAATATCGCGTCGACCTTTGATGCCAGCGACTGTGCAGCCTGCTGTACCTCGGAGGTATTGGTGACGGTAGCCTCGATGACTTCCAGACCGTTCTCGGAGGCGTATTCCTTCAGTTCATTTACAACGGAAATCGAGTTGGACTCGCTTGAGTTATAGAGGGCGCCGATCGTTTTGATACCGGGTGTTATGCGCATCGCCAGTTCCATTATCTTCTTTGCCGATACGGCGTCGGATGTGCCGGTCACGTTTCCGCCGGGTTTGTCAAGGCTTTTCACAAGGCCTGAACCGACTGGATCGGTGCATGCGGAAAACAGCACGGGTGTATCCGTCAGAGCCCCGGCTGCCGCCATCGCCGATGGGGTGGCAATAGCCACTACCAGGTCTTTCTTGTCTGCCTTGAACTTCTGACAGATAGTATTGAGGTTGGTCTGCTCGTTCTGCGCGTTCTGATAGTCGATCCTGATGTTTTCGCCGTCGACATATCCCTTTTCGGCAAGGCGCTCGATGAAAGCTTCCCGGATCGTGTTCAGCGATGGGTGTTCCACTATTTGTACGATCCCTATCTCTATGACCTTGCCTGTGTCCCCGCCGTTACTTCCGCTGTCATTTCCGCCGGTACTGCTTCCGGACTTCCCTGTATTGCCTGCACCGCATGCGGCAAGCGACAGTGCTGTTACAGAGATGACCATTAATACAGCGATGATCCTGAAAACTTTTTTCATCATACATTCCTCCCTTATTTTTGTAATTCATTATTTGCAATCCATGAGTTGCATGGATTTTTTCCTATGCCTGTAACCCTTTATCTGCCTAAACCGATTTTTCTCCTGACTTCTTTCCCGGTCGGCTGCAGTCCGGATAACAGCCTTTTCATGAAACCCACCTCCCGGATGTTTTCCGGTTTTCTTCATACATTTCGCTTATCCCGCAATTTCGCTGTTTGTGCTGCGGCAAACAAAAAACGCCTGTCCTGACTAAAGGACAGGCGTTAGCCTGCGGTGCCACCTTTATTGATGCATCATTACTGCATCCCCTCTGCGGAGTGCCATCACACTCCCTGCCAGATAACGCCGGCAACGCGTCGGAAGCTACTTGGGCAAGATACCCGTTCGCCCCGCCCTCAGAGGCCCATTTGTCTGCGCCTGTCCGTCGGGATCCCAGCACCCCCGGCTCTCTGTGCGACAGGTTGGCAGTTTTACTCCCTCTTCATCGGTTTAGAAGATAATAGCACAGAACATGAAACCGTGTCAACATGTTAAAATGTAAAATTCTGTTTCATATTGTAGGATTACAATAGATGTGTTACACCCAATAAAAAATAGTGCGGGAAGTTAACCAATAGTGTATGCTTAAGTTACCACACAAAAACACACAAGGAGGTCAGCTTCCCGCATGAATAGCATAACACAAGATATGAGGTATCGTCTATCACTTATTGAATATTCACTGAAACATGGTGTGACAAATGCAGCAATCAAATATCGGACGAATCGGCAGTATATCTATCGCTGGCTCAGACGTTACGACGGGACGATCGAATCATTGAGAGATCGGTCACGCAGACCGCACAGCCACCCTAACCAACATACTCCTGAGGAGATAAAACTGATCACGGATATGAGGCGCCGTAACCCTCACGATGGCCTGGTGGTATTCTGGGTCAAGCTCAGGCAAAGAGGATATACAAGATCGATACCAGGCCTTTATCGGTTTCTTCGTAAGCGCTCTCTTATGGCTGAGAAACCACCAAACCCGAAGTACATCCCAAAGCCATACGAACAGATGCAATACCCGGGTCAAAGAGTCCAGATCGATGTAAAGCATGTCCCTTCCAGTTGTATTGTCGGGAGTGCCTCCGGGACGAAATTTTACCAATACACTGCCCTGGACGAATATTCACGCTTCAGATATGTTGAGGCTTTTGAGGAAGCATCCACTTACTCGTCAACACTTTTCCTCAGGAACATGCTTAAAGCATTCAAATTCAAAGTGGAGTGCGTACAGACAGATAACGGTCCGGAATTCACGAACCGTTTTTCCCGGAAGAACACCCCAACATTATTTGAGGCTGAACTCAAAAAGCTGGGTATCCAGCACAGACTGATCCGTCCGTTCACACCGAGACACAACGGTAAAGTAGAACGCAGCCATCGCAAGGATAATGAGCGGTTCTATGCAGTGCATAAGTTCCACTCATTTGAAGATTTCAAGAAGCAGCTTTACATACATAATTGGAAATACAATAACTTCCCGATACGTCCTCTTGGCTGGATCTCACCCAGGCAGGCGCTGCAGAATTTTTTTCAGCAAGGTGTAACACATGTTTGACAAACCTACATTAAAATGTAAAATTCTGTTTCATATGGCATGGAAGTATTTGTTTGAAAGAATGAATATAATGCTGGCTTGTGAAAATTTACAGTTGGTCAGCCTTGACTGTCGGGCCATTAATGTATTAAAATTAGTATGCGTTTGCGATTAGCATGGGGATGTAACTCAGCGGGAGAGTGCTACGCTGGCAGCGTAGAAGTCGAGGGTTCAAATCCCTTCATCTCCACCAGCAAAGCAAGATCCGGACTTTTCCGAAAAGGGAAAGGTCCGGATTCGCTTTTCACAGAAATCGATAACAAAAGGATTGGACCGGGACCGGGGCTTAGTTGAACCTGCCGTCCCATACGGGCATATTTTCCAGGTACTCGCTCCGGACAGCCGGTACATAGAATGCACCAAAGGTCTTCAGGCCGTTTTCCAGTGCCTCTGCCGGCAATTCTACCAGGAACCTGTAGTACGGCATAAACACCGTATCGAGTCTGCCTGTGCGGTAAATCAGTTCGACACGGGCAATGTATTCTTCGCCTGGCAATGCATCGGGGACGGATGTTATATAATGCCCTTCGAGCAGGAGCCTTCGCGCTTCTTCCGCGGTGATTATGGGATAATCGCCTATCTTTTGCGACAGGTCAGCATTGTAATACTTGATCGCTCCAAGCATGTTTAAACCGGTCGGCAGGAAATAAAGCCTCCTGAAATTGTAGCTGAGTATCCGGTCAGCAAGGCTGCCTGCATTCTCAAAGACCGAAGTTTCCAGACGGTGGAGGTCTCCGCTGAACGTATAATCGGCTGCCAGGTCATAACCAGGTTCTTTTATTTCCATGAATCCGCCGTACTCTGCCATCAGGTATCGCATTACATCCATGACCTGCTTATATGAAGCGTTAACATAGGCGAAGCTGTAGCCGTCAGGCAGGGGAAGACCTGCGTTGTGCATGGAGCCGTCGGCCGTTTTGTAAAAGTGAAGGAAAGAGATAGTGAAATTTTCATAATCGCCGAGCTTGCCGATCTCTTTTCCCAAATGGAATGTATCAGGCGTAAGGGTCAAAATGATATGACCGTCTCCCTCGATCCTGATCTGCGCGCCGCTGCATTCCGCAATTGCCGTGTATGACTCGATGTTATCACGGATCTGTTCCGCAGACCATCCGTCAGCTTCCATCTGCCAGATCTTCCGCTCGATTTCTCCCTGTTCCGGCTCCGTGTACAGTGATAATATTTCAAGGTCAAACAGGCCGGCTATTTTCTCAGCCTCGGCAAGCAGTTCTTCGGCAGACATGCCGTTTACCGGTGCGCCCGCCCCGTTGTATTCGTGCGGGTTGGCAAAAACGGGCATGGATGTGAGGTCGTTGTTTTCAGTCCACGGGTTGCCGTTCTGCAGTTCGCTTATATCATAAGCCAGGTAACCTTCGAAGCCAAAGGTCCCGAGATAGGTATTCACGGGCAGCTTCGGCAGGTCAGGCAAACCGGGCGGGTTGTCCGGGTCAGTTGGCCGAACCTGGTCCGATGGATTGCCCGGGTCAGTTGGCTGCACCAGGTCAGGCACTCCATCCGGGTCTTTCGGTTGTACCGTGTCCGGTACATCGTCCGGGACGTTTTGCTGTATACGGCCGTGCAGGAACATAGCTGCAATAATCAGGCATGCGGCGGCAGCAGTTGCGCGCTTTATCCAGGTGTGCCCTGACGGTTTGGCTTTTGTCTGCCGAACCTCGGCTTTGAAGTCTGGACTGTCTTCTTTGATAAAATCACAGTCGGCTTCAGTTATAAAATCATCATCTATCTGACCGATGAAGTCCATCAGTTTTTCCGGTCTCACAGTATCACTCCCTCGTTTTCGAGATGGGTCCTGAGCTTTTTGCGCGTACGGAAGAGCATGGACTTGACCTTGCTTTCGCTCATTCCGAAACGCACCGCAATTCCCCGGATAGGGTCGGCATACCAGTAGCGCCTTACGAATACGATCCTACTTTCCCTGTCCAGTGACTGCAAAAAGGAGTTGATGGCGCCAACGACAAGGCCCGACTCGAATTCAGCCTCGGTATCGCGGCTTGCCGGTATGCATTCCTCCAGTTCGGAGTATATAAGGGCAATATTGTCGCCGCCGCGTTTTTGGGTCCTCTGTTCTTTATACCTGTTGAGCGAAAGGTTCCGGGTGATCCTGCCCAGAAAAGCGCGGAAGTTTGCAGGGCGCTGCGGCGGTATGTTTTCCCATGCCTTCTGGTATGTATCGTTCACGCATTCTTCTGCGTCTTCGCTGTTCTGAAGGATATTGGCCGCTATCGCCATGCAGTAGCTTCCGTATTTTTTCGCGGTCTCGCTGATAGCCGATTCCGAGCGCGCCCAGTATAAATCGAGTATAATTTCGTCATCCATCTTTGGCTGCTCCTTGCATTTTTGAAGCTTCACCCATAAAGACAACAAAAATATGGTTTCGTTGCATAATAAGGCAAAAAAATTTGCTAATCCGGTTATAAATACATTATACTACATCCAGGAAACAGGCATGTCTGCCGTCCGACTATTCCGTAAAGGAGCGAAATGCCATGGAGTTCAGGAAAATATATGACACTATACCCGAACAGTTCGATAAATACAGGCCGCGTTACTGCGCTGAACTGTTTGCCGACCTGATAGAGTATGCAAAAATAGGTCCGGGCAAGACGGTACTGGAGATAGGCCCGGGGACAGGGCAGGCGACGGATCCTGTACTGGACACCGGATGCGATTACAATGCAATCGAGCTTGGTGAAAACCTGTGTGCAATGATGAGGAATAAGTATGGCAAGTATCCGAACTTCAACATCGTAAACGATGACTTTATAACATACGATTTCGGCAGCCAAAGATTCGACCTGATATATTCAGCGACAACCATCCAGTGGATCCCGGAGGAGATCGCCTTTTCAAAGACATTTGAGTTGCTGAAGCCGGGCGGTACACTGGCAATGATGATGACCAGGGGAGATTATAAAACGCCGAATGAAGAACTGTACAACAGGATCCAACAGGTCTATGCCGAATATTTCAGGCCGGAAGTCGAATATGAGCATGGAGGGTTCAGGTACACGAATGCGCCCGGTTACGGTTACACAGGATTTGAGAAACGCGAGTATCACGGCAGGCGGGAGTTTACCGCAGATGAATATGTCGCGTTTTCAGGCACCCACTGTGACCATATCGTTATCCCTGAGCCATACAGAAGCAATTTTTTCAACGGCCTCAGGGAGGCGGTGCTGGAGGCCGGGAACAGGATCGTGTTTTACGATACGCATACTCTTTACCTGATGAAGAAGCCGTTATGATTTTTGCTAAGTTAAGCAGTGAGCCTGGTGATATCGGAAGTATGAGATGCAGGGAGTGAACTTGATGGCAAAAACAGGTTTTTCATTATATTGACAGATAGTTATTTATTTAGTAAAATATGGCCGTTAAGAGGGAGTAGTTGCATTGTAAAGTCAACATGCTGGGACTTGGCGGTCCCTGGCTTTACAGCCGCTTTACGTGAGCATGGCGGAAACGAGACTTTTAACATAATCCTGGTTGGGTTATGTTGAAAGTCTTTTTTCATGGCCCAACCAGGAACCAGGCATAACAATGAGTTTACAGGAGGAATGAGTATGGGTTTCTTCGATTTGTTCGTGATCGCCTCGATGATCGTCTTCTATCTTGCTTTCCTGGGAAGGGCGGCCATCCTTGCCGCGAGGGAGAAAGTCAATCCTTTCGTTCTTGGCAAAGGGAAAACCGGATTGCATCGTGCCCTTGAATACCTGTTCCTGGCGGGACTGATAATCTGGACCTGTGCGGTCATCGCACAGGCAGCCCGCGTGAATGTGGCAAGCTTCCTGAAGAGCATGCTGTCACCCAGGTACAGCAGCGTTGTCCTGTCCATCCCGGGTGTGGTACTGATCACGATCGGGTTGGTGATCTTCATCATGTCGCTTCGTGACTTCGGCAGGTCATGGAGGGTCGGCATCGATAAGGACACTTCCGACAAGCTGGTCACGGCCGGTATCTTTTCGGTAAGCCGCAACCCCATGTTTTTGTTCCTGGACATGTACTTTATCGGGATAGCGCTGATATACCCGAACTTCTTTTTCATGCTGTCGTGTCTCATCGTGATCCCCGGCCTGCATTACCAGATCCTCCAGGAAGAGAAGTTCCTCCTGTCAAAATACGGCGAGGAGTATGAAAGATATAAGAGCAGGGTGAGAAGGTACATATAGCTGTTTTCGCCGGCCATGGCCGGTCTGCAATTTTTGACTGTGTGCGTTATAATGTTGTATTGGAACCTGGCATGCTGCCAGGTTCGATCCTGCGGATTCGGGGAGATGCAGATGGTACGGATACTGGTCGTCGACGATGATAAGAATACAAGGCGGCTGCTTGAGGCGGTCCTCACAGCGGAAAACTATACCGTCTTCACCGCCTCCAACGGCGAGGAAGCGCTTGAAGTGATGGACAGGGAGCATATAGACCTTGTGGTCCTTGACATCATGATGCCCAAAATGGACGGATACGAATTCACCAGGATTTTGCGGGAGTCGGACAACAACCTGCCCATTCTTATGGTATCTGCAAAGCAGATGCCTGAAGACAGGCACAGGGGCTTTATCGTCGGGACCGACGACTATATTACAAAGCCCATAGATGTGGAGGAAATGCTGCTGCGCATAAAGGCGCTCCTCAGGCGGGCACAGATCGCAACCGAAAGAAAGATCGTCATAGGTGACGTGGTGCTGGATTACGACAGCCTTACGGTCACAAAAAACGGCGAAGTACAGGAACTGCCGCAGAAGGAGTTCATGCTCCTGTTCAAACTGCTTTCATATCCCGGCAAGATCTTCACCAGGATACAGCTTATGGACGAAATATGGGGCAATGAGAGCGATTCCGGCTGGGAAACGGTGACGGTCCATATCGCAAGATTGCGCAAACGCTTCGAGGGTTGGGAAGAGTTTGAGATCGTGTCAGTCAGGGGACTCGGATACAAGGCGGTGAAAAAGGTATGAATCCTGAACAGCGGAAGCACAGGCTGGCACTGACATTGCTTTTTGCAGGCGTCGTATTCTGCTTTCTTATCCTTACCATGGCCGTGGTCGGCGGGACAATCATCTTCCTGATCCGCCGGGGATATCTCGAGCCCATTGGCGAAAGCCCCAGGGGCCAGCATCTGATATTAAGGATGATGATTGCAAGCGTGATAATCGGGGCGGTCCTTTCAGCAGTCACGAGCCGGATACCACTAAAGCCTGTCAACGCGATCATCAACGCGATGAACAGGCTTGCTGCCGGAGATTTCAAAACCCGCCTCAGTTTCGGGAAATACCTGAGCAAACATCCTACCGCAAAAGAGATAAGCCGCAGTTTCAACCATCTGGCAGAGGAGCTTGAAAAGACGGAAATCCTCCGTTCCGATTTTATAAACAACTTCTCGCATGAGTTCAAAACCCCTATAGTTTCGATCGCTGGATTTGCCAAACTGCTCAAGCATGGCAACCTGACCGAAGAGCAGAAGGCTGAGTACATCGATATCATCGAAGAGGAGTCCATGCGCCTTGCAGCCATGGCTACCAATGTGCTGAACCTGACGAAGGTCGAAAACCAGACGATCCTGACAGGAGTGACAGAGTTCAACCTTTCCGAGCAGATAAGGAACTGCTTCCTGCTTCTCGAAAACAAGTGGACTAAAAAAAACATTACGCCGGAACTTGATTTCGGTGAACATAAAGTCAGGGCAAACGAGGAAATGCTGAAACAGGTGTGGATCAACCTGATAGACAACGCGATCAAATTCGGCGACGAAGGGTCCACGGTACGGGTGACCATTACCGAAACCAAAAAGAACATCTTCGTTTCCATAGCCGACACAGGCGTCGAGATACCGCCGGAACTGAGGGAACGCATCTTCCAGAAGTTCTACCAGGCGGACGTATCCCATTCCGGTGAGGGCAACGGCGTCGGACTGGCCGTCGTGAAGTCTATCGTCAGGCTGCATAACGGGGATGTCACCGTTTCATCGGGAAATCGCAAAACAGTATTTACCGTGTCTCTCCCGAAATAAGACAGGCTCCGTGGAAATACCCGCTTTTTCCTGAAATCTGTTTCAGGTGTTGAAACAACTATTTCACGTTCGGTATCCGTCGTTCATTGCCTTGACGGGTATTTCCTTCCATGTTTATTTTCAGTTTAGAATAAATCCATATAATTTGATCAGCAAAGATACAGAAGGATGAAGCAGCATGAGAAAGTGGCTTGACGATCTGAAATACAAAATCGGACGCTTCATGTACGGACGTTACGGGTATGACGAACTGTCCCGGTTCATTTCCGTTTCCGGGCTTGTCATGCTGTTCCTGTCGCTTGTCCCGTTCCTTAGGCTCCTTTATTTCCTTGCCCTGGCTTTGCTGATCTGGACGTGGTACAGGGCATTTTCAAGGAATATATACAAACGGCAGGCAGAAAGGCAAAAATACCTGGAACTCAGGTACAGGGTCACAGGGAGTTTTTCGCTCTGGCGAAACATGTGGCGCGAAAGGAAGACGCACAAATACTTCAGATGCCCTTACTGCAGGGCAACCGTACGGACCAGAAGGCCCGGCAAAGGGAAGAAAATAGCTGTCAATTGCCCGAAATGCGGCCGGGAATTCATTAAGAAAACGTGACAGATGAGGAGACGGTATGATCGATCCCTATAAAGTGCTTGGCGTATCGCCGGGAGCATCGCAGGATGAGATAAAAAAGGCATACAGGAAAAAGGCAAAGGAATACCACCCCGACCTGCATCCGGATGATCCGGAAGCTGCCCGGAAGATGAATGAAATAAACGAAGCGTATGATATGCTCCAGAATCCGGAAAAATATAGGGCAAGGCAGGAAGAGGAACAGAAAAGGCAGCAGTATCGTTCTGCTTCCGGCGGATACGGCCAGGCCGGGCGGCAGGGAACTCATCAGGGATATGGCTGGTACCAGGGCACCGGTGGCTGGTACAGTGATTTCGGCTTCGATTTCAGCGATTTCTTCGGTTTCGGCGCAAGACAGCATGACACTGCTCCGCGCCCGCAGAACGGTGATCCGGACGAACTGGTACACGCCATATACATGGTGAACAGCGGAAGGTATTCCGATGCGATAACTATCCTGTCGAGGATGACAAGTCCATACAGGAATGCCAGGTGGTACTATGTAAGCGCAGTCGCCTACCATCGGACCGGCGACACTGTGATGGCACAGGAGCTTATACTGAAGGCTGTCCGGATGGATCCGGGGAACCCTGTATACAGGCAACTGATGCATGAGTACTCCGGCGAAAACCGGGCCCAGGCATCGTACGGCGAAACGGTGGTCGTCCATTCGCCGTTCAGTTACATGGGCAGGCTGGTCCTTGGAATCATGGCTGTCCGTGCATTTCTTTATCTGCTCCGGATGCTGTTCTACGGCTTACTATACAGTCATTAGAAGAAAGGGATCTTGAGTCATTAACGGAAAGGGATTTTTATCATGGGCAAAGCGATAGGAATAGACCTCGGCACGACAAACAGCTGTGTCGCGGTGGTGGAAGGCGGCAAGCCGGTCATAATCCCTAATGAAAACGGCAACAGGACAACGCCGAGTGTCGTTGCCTTTACGAAAGACGGCGAACGGCTTGTCGGAGAGCAGGCACTGCGGCAGGTGGTTATCAACAGTGAAAGGACCGTCAGGTCAGTCAAACGCCACATGGGCACTGACTGGAAAAAGGATATCGACGGGAAACTGTATCCTCCCCAGGAAATCAGCGCGATGATACTGCGAAAGCTGAAAGCCGATGCAGAAGCCTACCTGGGCGAGGAAGTAACTGATGCCGTCATCACGGTCCCGGCATATTTCAACGATATCCAGAGGCAGGCGACGAAGGACGCCGGAAAAATTGCCGGACTTAATGTGCTGCGCATAATCAACGAACCGACCAGCGCCGCGCTTGCCTATGGCCTGGACAACGCAACGCCGCAGAAGATCATGGTGTTCGATCTCGGCGGAGGCACATTCGATGTTTCCATCATCGAGATAGGCGAAGGGGTCATCGAAGTCCTGGCCACCAACGGTGACAACCATCTTGGCGGTGACGACTTTGACGAACGGATCGTTAACCACCTGGCGGACATCATCCTGAAAGACCACCATGTGGATATAAGGCGCGATTTTGTCGCCCTCCAGAGGGTGAAGGAAGCAGCTGAACAGGCGAAAAAGGAACTGTCACTTGCCGAAAGCAGCTACATCACGCTTCCTTACCTGACGCAGTACCGCGGCAGCCCGGTCAACTTTGAATACACGCTTACCCGGGCAAAGTTCAATGAACTTACCCACGACCTGGTCGAGCGGACCGCTGTCCCGGTGAAGAATGCTCTGACTGATGCAGGCATTGCCGCGTCGGAACTTTCAAAAGTCCTGCTTGTGGGCGGTTCCACCAGGATACCGGCGGTACAGGAAAAGGTCAGGTCGCTGACAGGGATCATTCCGTCGAAAAGCATCAACCCTGATGAATGTGTGGCCCTTGGAGCGGCGATACAGGCCGATACGCTTTCCGGCGGGTCACTTATGCTTTACGGGAAGGATAATATCCTGCTGCTTGACGTCACGCCGCTGAGCCTTTCTATCGAGACTTACGGCGGTATTGCCACAAGGCTTGTTGAACGGAACACGACGCTCCCGGTGCGCTATTCGCATATTTTCACCACTGTGGCGCATTACCAGCGGAGCGTAGAGATAAATGTCCTGCAGGGTGAGCGCCCGCTGGCAAAGGATAACAAAAGCATCGGCAGGTTCAGGCTGGACGGCATCAAGCGTGCCCCGGCCGGAGTGCCGCAGATCGAGGTCACTTTTGACATAGATACGAACGGTATACTGAAAGTATCTGCAAGAGACCTGGATACCGGCCGGGAACAGTCGATCACCATAACCGGCAATGAGCGCATGTCCGACGAGGAGATAGAGCGGGCAATCAGGGATGCCGAGCAGTATGCGGCACAGGACGGGATCCGGCGGCAGGCGATAGAACTGAAAGCAGAAGGGAACAGGTACCTGGCTGCCGCGCAGGCGGCTCTTGACAAAACCAAAAAAGAGCTGCCGAAAGAAGAACGGAAAAGGATCAAAGCTGACATTGCCCGGCTTCAAAAGCTCCTGGTAAAAGCAAGGCCGGACAGGATGACTGAAAGCGATATCTCAGCCCTCCGGGAGGCTATCGGCGATCTGAGATCGAGCAGTGCCAATGCCTGCCGGATAGCGGGCATCGTACAGTAATACATGCACCAGTTACAGTAAAGGAGTTGTGACAATGCTTGAACTGAAAAATATTACGAAAACGTATCATACAGCAGGTGAAGATGTGGAAGCACTGAAAGGGATCGACCTGCAGTTCCGCAACGGCGAATTCGTATGCATACTCGGGCCGTCCGGCTGCGGGAAAACGACCCTGCTCAATATCATCGGCGGCCTGGACAGCTACACTTCCGGCGATCTCGTCATCAACGGGAGGTCGACCAAAGAATACAGGGACCGCGACTGGGACGCTTACCGCAACCACTCCGTCGGTTTCGTGTTTCAAAACTATAACCTGATCCCGCATCAGACAGTGCTGTCAAACGTGGAGCTTGCGCTGACACTCACCGGCGTTTCGAAAAAGGAGCGCAGGCAGCGTGCCAGGGAAGCGCTTGAGAAAGTCGGACTCGGGGATCAGCTGCGAAAAAAGCCGTCCCAGCTGTCCGGAGGCCAGATGCAGCGTGTCGCTATCGCCCGTGCGATCGTGAACAATCCGGACATCATCCTGGCAGATGAGCCGACCGGTGCTCTCGATACCGAAACGAGCAGACAGGTCATGGATATCCTGAAGGAAATTGCGAAGGACTGCCTCGTAGTCATGGTCACGCACAATCCCGTCCTGGCTGAGAAATACGCAACACGTATCGTAAAAATGCTGGACGGCAGGATCATCGACGACAGCCGGCCCCTCACGGATGAAGAGATCAGGAACGAACTTGAAGAGGCAAAACAAAAGAAGGCGGATATTTACAAAAAGAAAATGCCTTCCATGTCATTCGGCACGTCTTTTGGCCTGTCGCTCAGGAACCTCATCACCAAGAAGGGCAGGACAGCGCTGACATCCTTCGCCGGTTCCATCGGCATTATCGGAATAGCCCTGATCTATGCCGTATCAAGAGGAACGACAGCTTTCATAGATTCGGTGCAGGAGGACACACTGGCTTCATATCCGCTGACCATCGAGGCGCAAAACGTGGACATGACCTCGCTGATCTCGACGTTCCTCGGGAAGGCAAAATCGATTTCCGAGCATGAGGACGATGCAGTCTATCAGAAGGCAATGATTTACGAAATGATGAATGCGATGAATTCAGTGGATTCACAGAAAAATGACCTGAAAGCTTTCAAAGAATTCATAGAAGCACAGCGGGCCGACGAAAACAGCAAGCTGCATTCCGCGCTGTCCGGCGTGCAGTATTCCTACGACCTTGACCTGCTGATATACACAAAAAACGTGGACGGGAACATCATCCGTTCCGACAGGCAGACACTGATGACGGAAGTCATGAGAAAATACGCGGGCATGGACATGTCGACGATGCTTGCCCTGAGGGAACAGACGGTCATGGGCAGCACTGACAACATGATGAAGCGGTCCATGGCGCTCTGGAAGGAACTTGTGCCGGGAGACGGCGGCAGGCCGGTCAACAGCGTCACTGAAAAGCAGTACGACATAATTTATGGCAGATGGCCGTCCGAATATGACGAACTCGTGCTTTTCGTGGATGAAAACAACGAGATAGACGACCTGACGCTTTATTCGCTTGGACTTCTGTCAGAAAAAGAGATCGAGGTACTGATGGATGCTGCGCTCAACCATAAGACCGTCGATTACGAGGTCAGGAAATGGTCATTCGAAGAAATATGCAACATGGATTTCCGTACGATCCTTAACAGCGACTGCTACACGTACGACGAAAAAACGGGGACATACACCGACCTGCGCGAATCCGAAGCAGGACTCAAATACCTGTACGACAATGCGCTGAAGCTCCGCATCGTGGGTATTGCGAAGCCGGATGAAGATACTGTCTCCACGATGACGAACGCGTCGATAGGCTACACATACAAGCTGACTGAGTATATCATCGACAGGGCAAAGGAATCAGAAGCCGTGAAAGCGCAGCTTGCGGACCCGTCCACTGATATATTCACCGGCCTGCCGTTCAGGGTTGCCGACGGGGAAATGACTGACGAAAAGAAGGCCGAAGAATTCAGGAATTATATATCGTCGCTCGATACTGCCGGGAAAGCGGCCGCATACAGGAAAATCATGAGCATTCCCCCGGAGGAGTCGGTAAAGGAGTTTGTCACCGGCACGCTGGCCGGCATGACGCGTGCCGACATGGAAGCGGCGATCGCCCCGGCTGTTTCGGAACAGACCGGGATGGCGGAGGAAATGATAGCGGAGTACATTACCTCCATGAGCGATGAGGAACTGGCGGGATTGCTTGCAAAAGGGCTCGAAGAGCAGTTCAGGGCTCAGTATGCCGCAGGAGCGGAAGAACAGATGAGAGCCATGAGCGATGAACAGCTTGCGGCAGCGCTTGACATGGCGATCGGACAGTTCACTGAAGAGCAGTGCGTAGCCTATTACGACGAACTGGCAGTTTTCTCGGACTCCACCTATGAGGACAACCTTGTGAAGCTCGGCCTTGTCGACCGCGGCAGCCCGGCTGCCATCAACCTGTATGCGTCGTCGTTCGCCGACAAGGATGTGATAGAGGAAGTCATCGCGGAGTACAACGAAGGAGTAGACGACCTGAAGGAAATAAAATATACCGACTACGTGGGGCTGATAATGTCCTCCGTAACTACGATCATAAACGCCGTCACGTATGTCCTGATCGCATTCGTAGCTGTTTCGCTGGTCGTATCGTCCATCATGATCGGCGTTGTGACGCTGATTTCAGTGCAGGAGCGCACCAGGGAGATCGGCATCCTCCGGGCCATGGGTGCATCGAAGAGAAACATTTCAAGCCTGTTCAATGCGGAAACCGTTATCATCGGTTTCGCTTCAGGCATGCTGGGCGTGTTGATCACATATCTGCTGTGCATACCGATCAACATCATACTCCGTCATCTGACCGGGCTCGGCAACCTCGCCGCATACCTGCCGCCTGAAGCTGCAGTCGCCCTCGTAGTGATCAGCATGCTGCTGACGCTGATCGCTGGCATCATTCCGTCCCGAAGCGCGGCAAAGAAAGATCCTGTCGTAGCTTTGAGGGCTGAGTGATCCGTGCTGATGCGTCCTGCAGAAGGAGCCGGCCGTGCAGCGACCGGCTTTTTTTCGGCATGGTGTGCAACATTTTGAAGGCCTGGAGCGTTTTCTATATGACGGCTTATGAAAAACAGCCGGAGAATAATCAGATTACGGAGGGATGTATATGTCAAGGATCATCAAAAGATTGTCACTATTATTTGCAGTATCGGTATGCATCCTGGCGCTGACTGCCGGGCACGTATTCGGCAATTCCAGTATCCAGGTCATGATCAATTCCCTTAACATTTTGTACAACGGGGAAAAAACAGATATCGACCATTTCATGTACAGGAACACTACATATGTACCGTTGAGGAAAGTTGCAGAATTATTCGGCAAAGAAGTAACATGGGACCAGGCGACGAAGACAGTTAATATCACAGACAAAAAGGCAGATGGTTTTTCCGTTGGAAGCGACGCTGTGAGCGCAGCACTGATAGCCGATATCGACGGCGGCACCCTTGACCTGGAGTTCCAGCTCAGGAACGTTGCCGACGAGGATGTTACAATAACCCTGTATTATCCATTTTACGATTACGCCGTGTATGACGAAGCCGGAAATGAAGTATACAGGCATTCTGAAGAATACCCGTTTTCCATACTCCCTATAGTAGATCAGGTGATAAGCAGCGGGGAGAAATTCACCGTGAACGAAAAACTCGATCTTTCAGCCAGGGATTTCGTACCGGGCGAAACATACAGGGTCGACTTCGTAATTTCATTTGAGATGGACTCTGAGATGCATAAGCTGAGTGAAAGCGCTTATTTCAAGATCCCTGGCTGACCGGCCTTCCGAGAATGCAGTGAAAATAGCAAAGGACACTTAACATTGTCTGCACCGGGAGGACTTGAGTGTGAGTTCGGAGCCGGATCACGGAAACAGCAGACTGCCTGCCGATGTGGCAGGCAGTTTTTTTATGCAAAACCCAACGATGAAAGTCAGCACTTTTACAAAAAATGATGATACTTTGGGCTCCCGGCAAAATGTATCCATAATAGCGTTATCAGGCATATTATGTTGACAATAGATATATATGGATGGTATTTTAAACTATAGTCGGCATGATTGTCTTTTCCTGCATCGTTATGCAGGACCGACATAATATCACTGTGGAGGAATTTGCATGAAGAAAAAGATCATATCTTCGCTGCTTGCCTTATTATTGCTTTTTACGTGCTCATTGCCGGTGTGCGGTGCACAGACTTCAAAGGAGATGTCATCGGCATTGCAGAAAAAATACGGGATGAACATCACCTTCGTTACCAATTATACTGAGAGTGAAAAGTTGTCGCTGCTGGAACAGTTGGATTCGATCCTGTCGCATTTGGGTGCGGCTTTTGTCAGGGAAGTCGTTTCATGTTATACCCAGAAAGGCTATACGGTGACTATCAGGCTCGAACGGCTCATGTGGGGCAATGAATCGGGGTCCTTCGGGGTCAGTAATAAGAATGCTGTCCTGAAAACAATGACGGATAATGGCTGGGATGATAAGGAAGAGAGACTGGGCAGCTATTCTTTCGTGCATGAATTCGGACACATGGTCCATTACGCCCTCGACCTGAAAAAGGGGTCCAGTCATGTGAAAAAGAAATGGGATTCATGCGGCACCGGGGTTTATGTTACGGAATACGCGCGGCAGAGTTTCCGCGAAGATTTTGCGGAGACCTTCGCGCATGTCGCAGCGGGTGATTACTCCCAGGCATTCCTGATGGTGGCTGTCGATAATGACTCGACAGGCGTGCTGAAAAACAAGGTCGATTGCCTGGACACGTTGCTTGGCGAGAATTTCAAAAATTTCACGACGATCCGCAAAATGTACAGGTACGAGGGGACAGGCGCCGTGTGCTCCAAAACCCATGTATCGGTAAACGGCAACACGACGGACATCATCCTTTGCAAGATCAGGGGCAATAATTACATCAAGCTGCGTGACCTGGCGATGCTTCTCAGGGGGACCGAAAAGCAGTTTGAAGTCACCTGGGACTCGGCGAGCAAGTCAATAGCGATAATACCGGGGGAAGCCTACACGGAGGTGGGCGGTGAGCTTGCAAATGACCTGGATTCCTACGAAAAAGCAATGCCTACGAATGCCAGGATATTTATCGGTGATAACGAAGTTTTCCCGACTGCCTACAACATAAACGGGAACAATTACTTCAAGCTCAGGGACATTGCGAAAGAGCTTGATTTCGGGGTCGACTGGAAGAACTGGACCGTCGTCATCGATACTACAACGGGATATGTGGATGAATGACCGGTCACAGGGAAGCACCGATTCCTTTCAGGATATCATAGATTTCTTCCGGCGAAGCTCCCTTTACATTGAGCTTTACCAGGATATCACCGTACAATACGCTGAAGCTCATCCGGGGGCTGGGAATATCGCCGGCGTCAGCAACTTCAACAGAACGTGCCTTTACCGCGTCGAGCGTCAGATCTTCTATCCTGAAAATCGGGTCATCCACGATCTCCCTCAGTTCCTCCGGCACTGATCCGGCGCGGGGTGCGGGATACAGCGCAAGGTCGTAGTTTTCCCTGTCGGCCACGGACGTTATCCTCGCCTTGTCTTTTTCCTCAAGCCTGGAAACGCTCCAGAGTATCTCATCCATGCCCCTGGTCCAGAGGACTCTGAGGAAGTCCCTTTCGTTGTCAGTGAAGCGGACGGCTGATTCAAAAGCGAACCCGGAGGGGACGCTTTTTGGCAGGTAAGCGCCGAAATCGGCGTCGGCGCGGGCCTCGTCAAGGCCCAGGTCATTGCGGGAAACGGTGCTGATGCCAAACGGACCGGAATCAGGTCCATCGGGTTCCGTGATGTATTTGACGGACACGTCGGATGCAGACGGGTCTCCGCCTTGATCCGAAACATGCGGGACTCCATTGTGCTGTATATCGCCTTGAGTTTCGCCGTTTCCGGCAGTCGGGTCGGATCCTGCCTTTGAAATGGTAAACGATCCAACTGAAGGTTCATCTGAAGGTGCCGAAAATGGCTCTGATAAAGAACCATCGGGGAGCAGGGATCCGGTGTTGTCGGGCTGCCCGTCAGATGAAGCGGTTTTTTTCCATAAATGCGGTGTGGCACAGATGCATACCAGCACGACTGCAAGGCTTGCAAAAGCCGCGGCATACCGCCTGAATGCTGCGACCCGGCCCCTGCGCCTGTTTTCCGTGCCTTGTGCCGGGCTTTTGAATGCCTCTCCCGCCGTGCCTTTCTCAGAGGCACGGGATACGAGCTTCTGGTGCAGCGGACCCGGTACCGTTATCCTATCCATATATTCTTTATATGACTTCATAGTCTTCCTCCTCCAGGACCGATCTCAGCTTCTGACGGGCGCGTGCCAGGTGGCTCCTTACCGTGGACTCCTTTTGTCCGGTCAGTTCCGAAATCTCTTTGGCAGAATACCCTTCGTAGTAATACAGGTGGATCACAGTGCGGTATTTTGGAGGCAGTGCCATGACCTGCTCCAGGAGTTCATGCTGTTCCGGCCCGGATGCAGGATATGATTCGGTAAGCTCGACCCTGCGCCTGTGCCATGGTGAGCGGAGTTTACTTTTGCAAAGGTTGACCGCAACCTTCATGAGCCATGCTCTTTCATGCTTGTCTGAAGCAAATTCCGGGGCTTTTTCGTATGCCCGCAGAAATGTTTCCTGCAATATATCCTCGGCATCGGACACGTTTCCCATAATTGCGAGGGCGGCGCGAAACAGGCTGTTTTCATGCCTTGTCACGAACGCTTCAAAGTCCGTCGGCCGACAGGACCTGTATGACATATCTTCAACCCTCCATCCTTTATACTCTTTAGACCGCAAAAAAGCTGCAAAAGTTTGGGAAGATTTTTGGGATCCTAATTTCCGACATGTTCGATGGGAAGGGCAACTTATGGTATAATTAACCGGTGACGGGAAAATATCATATGCAGCAGAGCGGTGGATTTTTAAAACGCCGCGGTATTTTCCGGCAACACCTGATGCGGGAGGATCGCCATGGGAGTTAAATATTTCGCAGATAAGAGGATATTCAAGCTCGATGCCAATAACACGTCATATATCATCGGCATCGTCGATGATGAGAATTTCATCGGACATGTATATTTTGGCAGACGCATCGCCGACGGCCATTTTTCGCCGGAGAGCCTGATGCGCATAAACGAGTACCCGTTCGTTCCTTCGAAGAACAAAAGGGACAGGCTTTCGTTCTATGACACGTTTCCGCAGGAATACCCGACGCACGGGATAGGCGATTTCCGCGAAACCTGCCTGGAGATCCGCGATGTGAACGGACATGCCGTCAGCAAGCTGCAGTACGTGTCCCACAGGATAACGGGCGGTAAGCCGAAGCTGGAGGGGCTGCCGGCCACTTTCGGGAACGAGGATGACTGCACGACCCTTGAACTTTTCTGCGAAGACCCGGTGCTTGGACTAGAAGTTGTCCTTGTCTATACTGCCTTCGAAAAACTGGACGTTATCACCAGGAGCGTGAGGTTCAGGAACAACGGCCGGGATCCGGTCTGGCTGAAGAAGGCGCTCTCGTGCTGCGTCGACCTTGATGGCGCGGATTTCGATATCATATCGCTTCACGGTTCATGGGCGAGGGAAAGGCATGTCCAGAGGATCCCTGCCGGGCTCGGGAAGAAAATATTCTCGTCGAACCGCGGAGAACCAGGGCACCAGTGCAACCCCTTCGTAGCAGTTGTCAGGCCCGATGCGACGGAGGATTCCGGCGAGGTCTACGGCTTCAATTTCGTATACTCGGGGAACTTCTATGCCTGTGTCGAAGGCGGACAGTTCGAAACGACCAGGGTGGCCATGGGCATCAACCCCACGGATTTTGAATGGCTTCTGGAACCGGGCGGGGAGTTCATTGCCCCGGAAGTCGTGATGGTCTTTTCATACCAGGGCATAGGTGGTATGACGCGGACTTTCCATGACCTCTACCGCGGCCACCTTATCAGGAGCCCGTACAGGAACAAAAAGAGGCCTGTCCTGATCAATAACTGGGAGGCCACCTATTTTGACTTTGATACCGAAAAACTGCTTGCCATTGCCAGGGAGGCGTCTGCCCTGGGTATCGAGATGCTGGTCATGGACGACGGCTGGTTCGGGAAGCGGAACAATGACAACTGCTCGCTTGGAGACTGGGTCGTCAACGAAGAGAAAATAAAGGGCGGGCTGAAATACCTTGTGGATGAAGTCAACAGGCTTGGCATGGACTTCGGGATATGGTTCGAGCCTGAGATGGTCTCGCCGGATTCGGACCTGTACCGTGCCCATCCGGACTGGTGCATACACGTTGATGGCCGCACTCCCGGCCTGGCACGCAACCAGCTGGTGCTGGACCTGACGAATCCCGAGGTTGTCGAGACCGTTTACGGCATGTTGAAGAAAATACTGTCGGAGGCCAACATCAGGTATGTGAAGTGGGACATGAACCGCCCGCTGACCGATCTCGGCAGCAATTATCTGCCCCCTGAAAGGCAGGGTGAAATATCCCACAGGTACGTGCTGGCCGTCTACCGGATGCTGGAGCGACTGACCACGGATTTTCCGCATATCCTGGTAGAAGGCTGTTCGGGCGGAGGAGCAAGGTTCGATCCGGGCATATTGTACTACTGCCCGCAGATCTGGTGCTCCGACGATACCGATGCCATTGAACGTTTGATAATACAGCGCGGAACAGCGATGGTGTACCCGCTTTCAACGATCGGGGCGCATGTGAGCGACTGCCCCAACCATGTCCTCGGCAGGACGACGCCCTTTGAGACAAGGGGCTACGTGGCGCTGGCCGGCACTTTCGGGTATGAGCTTGATGTGACAAGGATCCCGAAGGAAGACAGGGAAATGATCCCCGAACAGGTAAAGATGTACCACAGGTACAACGACCTTATCCGCGAGGGGGACTATTACAGGATAGCCGATTACGGTGAGAATCGCCTGTATGACGCATGGATGGTCGTGTCGAAAGACAAGAGGGAAGCGCTTGTAACATATATACAGGTCATGCAGCGACCTAACTACAAGAGCCGCAGGATACGATTGAAAGGGCTCGACGAGAACACCGTCTACAGGGACGAACAGACAGGCGAAACTTACACCGGCAGCGCGCTGATGTATGCCGGCATAAACATGACCGGCCTGCACGGCGACTTCAAGGGGAAGCTGATCCATCTGACCGCTGTGTAAAGCAGAGTATTCTGCTCCATTGTTTCGTGACGCTTCAACCGAAAAGGAACGGGCATGCCGGGAAAGCTGATGGTTTTGCAGTATGTGGCTGTTTGGCGGTCGAAGGCTTTTTTTATAGATTATTCCTTACAGGAGTACCCGGAGTGATTCGGATCGTAACTGATAATCTTACGGCGACTTATGTGAAAATCAGGCCGCAGTCCTGGCCGGACTGCGACAGAAAGATACGTGATTACGTCATGGGACTGGTTGAGATGCTGAAGGACAGGCTGGGCGACAATCTTACCGGCGTCTATCTCCACGGGTCGCTGGCCATGGGCAGCTATTTTCCGCCCAAAAGCGATATCGATATCATCATTGTTGTTTACCGGAGCCTTGAAGCTGCCTTTGCCGCAAGCCTCAACCGTCTGATTGCCGAATATGCCGAAAGACGTCCGACGGCAGGCAGTATAGAACTCAGCATAATAACGCTGGAAACCGCCCGGACAGTCCCTGGCCGGATCCCGTATGAACTGCATTACAGCGAGGCGGTGCACCAGATGGTGCTCGAAGACAGGATGGAATACGGAAAAGGCTTTGTTGATCCTGATCTTCCTGCCCATCTGATGTGTGTCCGGAAGCGTGGAGTGTGCCTGTACGGGAAGCCCGTCGATGAGGTGTTCGGTGAGGTGGACTGGCAGGATTTCATGCGTTCGGTGCTTGCCGATTTTGACTGGATCGTTGCGGACGAGAATATATGTGGGTCGCCGTATTACTGCATACTTAACATCTGCCGGGTCCTGCAGCTGCTTCAGGAAGACGGCCGGCAGGTGCTCAGCAAGTATGAAGGCGGATCGTGGGGGATCAGGAACCTTCCGGAGGAGTATACGGCGCTTGTTGAAAAGGCCCTGGAAGTATACAGTTGTGACAGGCCGGTCAGCGAAGCCGAAAGGAAAGTCGGCGGCGTCGCGTGGAACAGGGCGCAGTTGCTTGCTTTCCGCGATTATGCGAGGACAATGGCAGAGAACCGGCGTAAGAGACCTGCCGCAGATGAGCCGGAAGTATGACGATCCACCGGATGGAACTTGATGCGAAATGCCGATGAATAACAGTGGGATCGTTTTTGTGAAGAAGGAGTGGAGCGCATGACGAGAGAAGTTATCCAGATCGGGCACCATGGGCGGACGGTTTACGGCATAGCCGAATTTCCCGAAGGGGAGGGCAAGTGGCCGATCGTCATCTTCTGCCACGGCTTCAACGGAACGGCGGACGATTTCGCGGAATACAGCGAATACCTGGTATCAAGAGGCGTAGCCACGTATCGCTTCGATTTCTGCGGAGGATCCGTAAACTCCAGGAGCAGCATGAAGACATATGAAATGTCTCTTTTCACGGAAAAAGAGGACCTGGTCGCCATATTGGAAAACGTTAAGAAATGGGACCGCGTTGACACAGGCAACATATTCCTGTTCGGACTGAGCCAGGGAGGAGCTGTTTCAGCCCTGACAGCCGATGAGTACGCTGAAGACATAAAGGGACTGGTACTGGTGTTTCCTGCCCTTTGCATTCCCGACGACTGGAACAGGTGGTTCCCAACGCGCGAGAGCATACCTGACCGCTACGAATTCTGGAGAGTAACGCTGGGCAGACCGTATATCGAAGCGGTCCATGGATACGACATATATGAACACATCGGGAAATATGACAGGGAAGTCCTTATATTCCACGGGGACAAGGATGAAGTAGTGCCGGTCGAATATGGACTGAGAGCAGCTGACCTGTATCCCAATGCGAGAATAGAAGTGTTCCGGGGAGAAGGCCATGGCTTTTCGGCGCCCAATCACTGGCGCGTCATAGAAGAGACGTATGGACTCGTCGTGCGTAACAGCAAATAAAATGAGGTGCCTGGCATGTCAATCAGGTACCTGAAGTGACGGTCAGTTATCACTCGACGCCGTGCTAAATAATAAGTGCCAGCTTGCATGCCGGGCAAACTGAACAGGGGAGGATAAAGATGGCCAATCCATATCTGCCGAACTGGGAGTATATACCGGACGGTGAACCGAGGGTTTTCGGGAACAGGGTCTACGTATACGGTTCCCATGACACAGCAGGGTCAGGCAAGTTCTGTGATTTTAAGCTGAAAGTCTGGTCTGCGGACGTGAACGACCTGAACAACTGGATATGCCACGGGGATTCGTTCCACACGCGGGCTGACCGCGACCACGAAAGCGATACGCCGTGGACCGACGGCGAACTGTATGCGCCGGATGTAATCGAAAAGGATGGGAAGTACTACCTGTACGCATATATTTTCTATGCCAAAGGCTGCGTCGCCGTGAGCGACAGGCCTGAAGGGCCTTTCAGGCTGCTATCGCAGTACCGCGTTCCTGCTATGTATGAGAATGATATGGACAGGGGAGTTTTCGTCGATCCGGGCGTCCTGGTCGACGATGACGGCAGGGTCTATATTTACTGGGGATTCGAGAGGTCATACATGGCCGAGATAAACCCGGAAAATATGTATGAGATACTGCCAGGCTCCGTCAGGAAGGACATCATACCGGCCGGAAACGGACCGTCGGATTTTTATGAGGCCTGCTCGCCGCGCAAGATCGGGGACAGGTATTACCTGATATACTCGCCAAGGAAGGGGAGCCGGCTGGACTATGCCGTCAGCAAGTCACCCACGGGCCCGTTCGAATACGGCGGTACGATCATCGACAACGGGGTCGACTATCCTGGCGGGAATAACCATGGCTCCATCTGCAATATAAACGGGCAGTGGTACGTGTTTTACCACAGGATGACCAACAACTCGGTATTTTCAAGACGTGCATGCGTAGAACGCATAGAGATCCTGGACGACGGGAGGATCCCGCAGGTCGAGATGACGTCCCTGGGCTTTGAGGGATCACTGTCTCCGTACCGGTACGTCCCGGCAGACATAGCATGCGTGCTGAAAGGCGGATGCTATATAACGGAAAGGAACATCTTCCAGAGGGCAGTGGTCAATATCACTGACGGATGCGTCATCGGTTTCAAATATTTCGACTTCGGAGAGGATCACTCCAGCAGGACCATGGAATTCTCTGCGAAAATAAGAGGCTGCGGGGCCCGGGGACAGGTCAGGATCCTCATCGACGACTGGAAGGAAGGCATGGAAATAGGCCGATGCGATATCGGCCTGGACGACAGTATAATTTACTCCGCTGTCCGGTGTGTGACCGGAAGGCACGCGCTGTATTTCGTTTTCGAGGACAAGTACGGAGACGTCTGGGACTTTGCCAAACCAGGCTTCGAAAACCGGCCGATCTGCGAACTGGAGAGTTTCGTGTTCAGTAAGTAACCAATGGCGCCAGGCATGCCAGTCAGGTATTTGAAAAATCAATGTCGATGTTGCGCCTGGTGATAAGTATCTGACAGAAGTGCCAGGTGCGGAAAAGGGACAGCTATTATGCATTTTAAGGAAGCTAAAACGATACTGTCGTCGCAAAACGGGATGAATATTTACCGTGGCTGCAGCCATGGATGCATTTACTGCGACAGTAGGAGCAAATGCTATAATATGGACCATGATTTCGAAGACATAGAGGTCAAGGTCAATGCTCCCGAACTGCTGGAAGCTGCGTTGAGAAAAAAGCGGAAAAAGTGCATGATCTGCACCGGCAGCATGTGCGATCCTTACATGCATATCGAAGCCAGGCTGGGCTATACGAGGAAATGCCTCGAAATCATAGAAATGTATGGTTTCGGTGTTGCAGTCCAGACGAAGTCGAACCTTATCCTCAGGGACCTGGAACTTCTGAAGGGCATAAACAGCAAATCCAAATGCGTGGTCCAGATGACGCTCACAACATATGATGAAAACCTCTGCAGGATCCTTGAACCGGCAGTCTGCACCACCAGGGAACGTTACGAGGTACTCAGAATAATGAACGAAAACGGGATACCCACGGTCGTATGGCTGGACCCGATCCTGCCCTTCATCAACGATACGGAGGAGAATCTCAGGGGCATTCTCGATTACTGTGTCAGGGCGAAGGTATATGGGATCATCTGCTTTGGCATGGGCCTCACATTGCGGGAAGGCAGCCGGGAGTATTTCTATTCGAAGCTGGACGGGCATTTCCCCGGCCTCAGGCAGAAGTATCACAAAAAATACGGCTACAGGTACGAAGTGATGAGCGACAACAATGACAGGCTGATGGCAATTTTACATGACGAGTGCAGGAAGCATGGCATCGTCTGCGATAACAATGAGATTTTCAGGTATCTGCATACTTATGAGGTCAAACAGCCGGAACAGCTGAGTTTCTTCTGAAAATGGCCTGGCACGCCAGCTGAACTGTATTGCTCAGCGCCGTGTCTGATGATAAGTGTATAAAGTTAAGAGATATATGACAGGGTGCGGTTTGTGGAAATGCTTTCGATATGATCACACTCATTTATTGCGATTATGGGGCGCTGATACCCGATGAGCGCGACGAACTGCTGCGGCGCATTTACCGGGCTCTGAAGCCGGGAGGCAGGTTCCTTTTCGATGTTTTCACGCCAGTGCGCACCTCGGGCATACAGGAAGGCACATCATGGGAAATCTGCCCTCAGGGCGGGTTCTGGAGCGCCGGACCCTACATCTGCCTGAATGCAGTATACCGTTATAACGAAAACGTCTCTCTCGACAGGTATGTTATTATAGAAGAGAACGCAGTGCATTGCTACAACATCTGGGACACCAGCTTCACAACGGACTCCCTGCTGGACGAAGTGCTGCCGGCAGGATTCACATGTGACGGGTTTTATGCAGATGTGACCGGAACCCCTTATTACGCTGGATCGGAAACCTTATGCGCTGTGTTCAGGAAATAGAAATGGTACATGAACCGGCAGCAGTCACTAATTAAAAAGCGCATTGGGCTGCCGGGTGACGATTCATAACGACCGCAACGCAAATAACACAGCATAAAGAGTGGAGGTCTGGAAATGGCAAACCTGGATATCGTTCTGAGACTTGAACGTCCTGAAGACTACCACGTTGTTGAGGAACTGACACGCGAAGCTTTCTGGAGATGCATCCGCGGTTTCTGTGACGAGCACCTGCTTGTCCACAGGATACGCAAATGCCCGTCTTTTGTGCCTGAGCTTGACTATGTCGCCGAAGCGGACGGCAGGATCGTTGGCCATATTATATACACAAAGGCCAGGATCGAGGAGCCTTCAGGAAAAACGCACGAGGTGCTCACGTTCGGTCCTCTCAGTGTACTTCCTGAATTCCAGAACAGGGGTATTGGCAGGGCACTTATGATGCATACGTTTGAGGAGGCAAGAAAACTGGGGTACCGGGCCGTAGTTATATTCGGCCATCCGGACTATTATCCGCGCATCGGCTTCAGGCGCGCTTCGGAGTTTGGCATAACCACCGCTGACGGGAGCAGTTTCGATGCCTTCATGGCACTGCCGCTGTATGAAGGAGCGCTGGACGGGATACAGGGACGTTTTTTCATAGACCCGGTCTTTGAAAGCCTTGATGAAAATGATGTGCTGGAATTTGACAGGAATTTTCCTCCGAAGGAGAGATATGTCCCG